>Ga0194126_10000715_pt1 | contig 55640 bp, 61 predicted proteins | sample TA2KigC150mmetaG_FD_148641 | JGI IMG/M metagenome (GOLD analysis project Ga0194126, IMG submission 148641) | Freshwater microbial communities from Lake Tanganyika, Tanzania - TA2015035 Kigoma Deep Cast 150m | ecosystem: Environmental > Aquatic > Freshwater > Lake | place: Tanzania: Lake... | reverse complement strand
AAAACACCACTTTTCTCTAGTGGAAACCAAGCCTAAGGCTAAATCAACACCTCGGTAAATGCCTAAACGCTACCCTTGCGCTGGTGAGCGTTGAGATTTCATTAGCGAAAGCCGTCTCCACCCCTGCCGCCTGTATAGGCAGTTGCGCCGGATTGGCTATTGACCAGACCCCCCGAACCTCCGTCAGCGTAGCTCCAACCAAGTCCCACACTTCCGCCTCCTGCACTCCACTCGTATGTGCTATCGCCATTAAGATCTATTCGAGTTTGAGCACCCGCAGAGTTAGATGCGCCTCCTGCTCCCTGATCAATATTCGCCACTGATCCTGGTGTAAGTGAAACATTTGAATGATAGAGCGCTCCGCCTCCTCCGCCACCGCCACCACCATCTCCTGAGCCACCACCGCCACCTCCAACTAGAAGGAAACGAGCAGAGGTCAATCCAGCAGGAATTGTCCACGTGGTATCACCAGTAAATGTCAATACGCAATCATTACCTGTAACTGTCACAGTGAGACTTGCGGGTGTGCCAACGGTTTGAGCACATTGAGCAAGGCTTGGTGCACTCTGAGCCTGTGGTGCAATCGGTACGGTGAGAACTCCAGCAAGTAGAGCAATCAAGATTAAGTGGGGCTTGTGAAGCAGTTTAGTCATCGCAATCGCAATCGATAAAAAAGGCTGCCAATCCACTCATGAATGAACATGTTCCAGTTTTCAATCCCTTGGCCCCGGCTCCAGGAGAGGTAGTTTCCTCGGGATTCTGCGCGAAAGTCAACGGGATAAGCAGTGACGTTCCAATCAAAACGCTCGAAAGTAGTCATTGCACGTGGCATATGAGAGGCCGAAGTAACCAGAATCCATTTCTTACCTGGCTTAGCAAATTTGGCTGAGAACTTTGCATTCTCGAAGGTATTGCGGGATTCGTTTTCGAAAATGGTCCGCGAATCAGCAATCCCCTGCTCTTTAAAGAATAGCCTTGCAGAGTCACTCTCACTCATACCTTCTGGGTTCAATGAACCTGAAAATGTCGAATAGAGGACTTTGAAACCCGAGCACTTATTGAGAAGCTCGAGAGCCTTCGTGGTTCGATCCCCAGCATCGTTAAGTTGTGGTTGGTTTCTCTCTTGAGCAATCAACCCTGGATTTATCCCGCCACCGAGGACGATGACGCCCTCGTAGCCGTCATCACAGGAGATTGCTGGGATGGGGTATCGATTCTCAAGAGTCCTTAACGCAGCAAAACCGAGGCCGACATTGGAAAAGATGAAGAGTGAAATCGCAATTACGACGGTGAGGCGCTTAGCCAGCTTTGTTCTCCTGGTCCAAAAGAGTGCGATGGTCACGGCAACTGCGATGAATAGAAGGTTATCGATGCGCAAGAAATAGCCAAGGATCTTCGCAGAGTAAAAGAAGATGTCATCGCTATTCATCTTCATCTCGTCTTCGCACTGTGATTGAGAGGCGTTCCTTGAGTTCAGAATCTTTTGGATAGGTGACTTCAGTGAGAGTGAGTCCCCGCGCGGGAAAGACCAGGCTTTCTCCTATTCGCGTCTTTCCATCAAGGACTTCTTTCATCCACTCAACTGGAAAGCGTCCTTCACCGACACAGACTGCAGCGCCAACAAGGCTTCGAACCATCGAGTGACAGAAAGCATCTGCCTTGACCTTTGCGAAGATCTTTCCCGTTGAGTCTCGAGTAAAAGCGAATTCTTTAAGCGTGCGGATTGAAGTGCCACTCTCTCGTGCCTTGCAGAATGCGGCAAAATCGTGTTCACCAAGGAGTGGCTTCACAGCATCATTCATCGCATCAATATCGAGTGGTCGATACCAAGTCGTAGTGTCGTAGCGTTCAAGTGGCGGCAAGATCTTTCCGCCGTCCAAGATTTTGTAAAGATAAGAGCGTGATAGCGCCGAAAATCTTGCGTGAAAATGTTCGGGCGCTTTGGTAATCGAGTGAATCCGGATATCTTCAGGGAGAAATCGATTGAGGCGATAGGTGATGTCTGTGAAGTCCCATTCACGCGCTTCGTGGTCTCGTTCAGGCAGATCAAAGTGAGCGACTTGAGCCGACGCGTGAACCCCGGCATCTGTTCGTCCAGCGACTTGTAAGGAAATCGGATTTCTTGTGATTGGCTCTAGCGCCGATTCCATCTCACCTTGAATCGTTCGCTGGTCTGGTTGCTTCGCCCATCCCGAGAAGTTGGTGCCGTCGTATGAGAAATCAATCCGTAAACGAAAGAACCCACCCTCAGGAACGAGAGTGGGCTCTTTCATTAGAAACTCGAAGTGAGTGTGGTGCTACTCCGCTAGAACTTCGATGACGGCCATCGGAGCGCTATCGCCCTTTCGAGGACCGATCTTGGTGATGCGGGTGTAGCCACCATTGCGAGTGGCGAAACGAGGTCCGATCTCAGTGAAGAGATTGTGAACCACGGTCTTGTTTGCGATCTGTGCCATCACGAGTCGGCGAGATGCAAGGTCACCCTTCTTCGCAGAGGTGATGATCTTCTCAGCGAGTGGACGAAGGCGCTTGGCCTTTGCCTCGGTTGTGGTGATCTTGCCATTCTCGAAGAGTTGCTCAGCGAGAGTGCGCAGCAAGAGCCTTTGGTGTGATGGTCCTGCTCCGAGGCGAGGACCCTTCGTTGGCTTTGGCATGATGCTTTCTCCTTATTCGCTTCTCTTCTTTATTCCTCGGTCGCTTCAACGCCGTAGTTAGCGTGTTGAGTTGGATCGAATCCTGCTGGGCTGTCCTTGAGTTGAAGACCCATTGAGTAGAGCTTGGCCTTCACTTCATCGATTGACTTCGATCCGAAGTTACGGATATCCATCAAGTCGGCCTCGGAACGAGAGATCAACTCACCAACGGTGTGGATCCCTTCACGCTTGAGGCAGTTGTAGGAACGGACGGTGAGATCGAGATCCTCAATCGGAAGTGCCATATCTGCAGCGAGCGCTTGGTCTTGTAGAGATGGACCAAGGTCGATGCCTTCGGCGTTGACATTGAGTTCGCGTGCGAGACCAAAGAGCTCAACGAGAGTTGCACCAGCAGATGCCATTGCATCACGAGGCAACATCGACTTCTTGGTCTCAACATCAAGAATCAACTTATCGAAGTCAGTGCGCTGTTCGACACGGGTCGCTTCGACTTTGTAGGTCACGCGAAGCACTGGTGAATAGATGGAGTCGACTGGGATACGACCGATCTCGGCACCAATCGCCTTGTTCTGAACTGCTGAGACATAACCACGACCGCGCTCAATAGTGAGTTCGATTTCGAGGTTTGCCTTTCCGTTCAACGTTGCGATGTGAAGCTCTGGGTTGTGGACCTCGACGCCTGCAGGAACTGCGACATCTTTGCCGGTGACTGCGCCTTCGCCGCTCTTTCGAATGTAAGCGGTCGCTGGCTCGTCACTGGATGATGAGAAGACGAGGTTCTTGACATTGAGGACGATCTCGGTGAGATCTTCCTTCACGCCTTCCAGTGTGGTGAACTCATGAAGGGCCCCATTGACTCGAACGCTGGTGACAGCTGCGCCCGGAATCGATGAGAGCAAGGTTCGGCGGAGTGAATTTCCAAGGGTGTAACCGAATCCTGGCTCGAGTGGTTCGATGATGAACCGTGAGCGGTACTCGCTTACTACTTCCTCGGTAAGGACTGGACGTTGTGCAATCAGCACTTGTTTCCTCCTGGTTTCTTGGACATCCGCTATTTGATGTCCCTCTGTTGTCTGCCGTTCTTTAGTTTTTACTGCTCTTACTTCTAGGCCGCTCTCGATACTTTTAGTAACGAGTTCGGAATACTCTTACTTGGAGTACAACTCGACGATCAGCTGCTCTTGCACCTGAGTGTCGATGATGGATCGGTTTGGTAGTGAGTGAACCAAGATGCGCATCTGTGATGCCACAACCTCGATCCATGAAGGCACAGACTTCTCACCAAATTCAGCGCTTGCGACGATGAATGGTGTGAGGTCATGTGAATCCTTATGTAGGTCGATCACATCGAATGGGCTGACTCGGAAGGATGGGATATCAACCTTCTTGCCATTGACCAAGAAGTGGCCGTGGCGAACAAGTTGGCGTGCCATGTCGCGGCTCTTTGCAAAGCCGGCGCGATAGACGACATTGTCGAGACGAGTCTCAAGCAGGATAAGCAAGTTCTCACCAGTCTTACCAGCAAGTCGTGATGCCTCACCGTAATAGTTGCGGAACTGCTTCTCGAGTACACCGTAGATACGTGCGCACTTCTGCTTCTCACGCATCTGGAGTAGGTACTCAGATTCCTTTGCGCGAGCGCGACCATGTTGACCCGGTGGGTATGGCCTCGACTCGATCGGACACTTTGGACCATCACACTTGGAGCCCTTAAGGAAGAGCTTCACTTTCTCACGACGGCAACGCTTGCAATCCGCGCCGGTATAACGAGCCATGTCTCTCTCCTCTCCTTAGACTCTTCGTGGTTTCGGTGGACGGCAACCGTTATGCGCCGCTGGTGTCACATCAGAGATGGAACCAACTTCGAGTCCGGCTGCTTGAAGCGAACGAATCGCAGTCTCGCGACCAGAGCCAGGGCCCTTGACGAAGACATCGACCTTACGAACGCCGTGCTCCTGCGCTTTGCGGGCTGCTGCTTCTGCAGCAAGACCTGCGGCGAATGGAGTCGACTTACGTGAACCCTTGAATCCGACGCCACCAGATGAAGCCCAAGCAAGGACCGCGCCGGATGGATCGGTGATCGAAACGATGGTGTTATTGAAGGTGCTCTTGATATGAGCATGACCAAAGGAGACGTTCTTCTTCTCCTTCTTACGCGCCTTCACCTTCTTTGCAGCAGGCTTTGCTGCAGCGGTCTTTGCCGCGGGCTTAGCGGTTGCCATTACTTGGTCTCCTTCTTCTTACCTGCGATTGCAACACGTGGACCCTTGCGAGTACGTGCGTTTGTATGTGTGCGCTGACCGCGAACCGGAAGACCCTTGCGGTGGCGAATACCTTGGTAGGACTGGATATCTACCTTGCGGCGGATATCGGACGCGATCTCACGTCGGAGATCACCTTCGATCTTGTAGTTAGCCTCGATGTATTCACGAAGCTTGATCAAGTCAGGCTCTTGAAGATCCTTGACTCTGATATCGGGAGAGATTCCGGTAGCTGCGAGAGTCTCACTCGCGCGAGTCTGACCGATCCCGAAGATATAGGTGAGCGCGACCTCAAGGCGCTTTTCGCGCGGCAGGTCGACGCCAACTAAACGGGCCATGTGTGCCTTCTTCTTTTCTCATCCGAAAGTCCTGTGCAATGCATTCCGAGAAAGTCTCTCGGCTCCCGCTTTCGGTCAGGAGGTCAGGCCCTTGGCCTGTCGCATCACTCGTTCGATATGAAGTTGTACTGCTGATCCAACTTATATTGCTGAAAAACTATCCTTGGCGTTGCTTGTGGCGAAGGTTGTCGCAGATCACCATGACGCGACCGTTACGACGAATGACTTTGCACTTGTCGCAAATCTTCTTCACGCTTGGTTTGACCTTCACGTTCCTTCTCCTCTTTAACGCTCTCGATTACTTCTCTATCACTTATAGCGATATGTGATACGACCTCGAGTGAGGTCATAGGGACTTAGTTCTACGATCACACGATCAGCAGGAAGGATGCGGATGTAGTTCTTTCGCATCTTGCCTGAGATGTGTGCCAGCACAACATGCCCATTGGTCAACTCCACGCGGAACATCGCGTTAGGTAGAGCTTCTGCCACAGTGCCTTCGATTTCGATGGCGCCGTCTTTTTTGGCCAAGCGTTACCCACACAATCTTCTACTCGAACATCTGGTGATTTCGGGAGTCTTCCGACAATCGCCGCCCCGGCTCGGGGCAGACGCAGGATTCTAGGCGAGGGCGTGTCGGAAGGGAAATTCGAGTCTGTCGCTAGCCGGCGGTGGTAAAAGCCTGAGCGCTACGCCCAAATTCGAGGGTCGCTAACTCGGCTCTACCGAGGAATCTGGCCTGGTGGTCGATAGTCGCACTTTTGGCAACTTCCCGATCACCCGTGATGGCAAGTATCCGCTCAAAGCAATCTCGCATTGTCGCGATGCTTCCAGCCTTCGTTCCATCAGGCAGATATGCCGCACCATCTTTGATGATTGCGCCCCGTGGCAATCGATCGATATCAGCAGAAGTTTTCTTTGTTGATGCGATTGAATCGGTAACGGCAGCGACTCGATCTGGCGCTCGACTGATTACTTTTGAAATCTTTTCATCCGTAACATGTTGCCCATCAACGATTATCTGGATCAGACAATCGCTCTCTTCAAGTGCAACTTTCGCTAACTCTGCTGAACATCGATTGAAGATATGTGTGATCGAGCCCGCACCCGCCGCAAATCCCTTCCTCGCAGTCTCGATATCGGCATCACTATGACCTAGAGAGATATGTATGCCCATAGAGCTTGCATATTCGATGACCTCCAGAACCCCTGGCAGTTCAGGTGAGATCGTCATCATCGAGATCGTTCCAGCAGAGATAAGAGTTCGAAAGATCTCAAGGTCTGGGGCAGCGAGCGAGTCAATGGGGTGTGCGCCACGCATGACGGGATTGAGAAATGGTCCCTCAAGGTGAATGCCAAGAATCTCGGCTCCAGCATCGCTCTGCTCTCGCCTTGCTGATTCGATAATCGAGATTGATCTTTTGAGTTGTGCTATCGGGGCAGCAATCAATGACGGAAGATATGCGCCAACGCCTTCTTCTCGAAGCGCTCTGCTTACCAGGTGAACTTCTTCTACTGATTGTAGGTTAGTCAGATCAACACCTGCCCGACCTTGGATATGCAGGTCAATGAAGAGCGGAATTGCCTCCGGGTTCTCAAATGAGACCTCACGCCACCGTGCCACGATCAAACCTCTATGCCGAGATCAAGCGCGAGCCCAGTTGGGATTCTCATAGTGGTGCCATTCTGAGTGCACATTCATTCCGACCTTCTCATAGAGGCGGAGCGCTCCACTCTCATTGCCCGCATCCACGCTGAGGGTGAGCTTCTCTCGACCAAGGTCGTATTGGCTTCTTATCGCAAAGCGTAGGAGCAATTCACCATATCCATTTCCTTGATGAGCTCTGCGAACACCGAGCCCTGCGACATATCCCGATTTGTCATGGAGAAGATGGTCGTCTGTATCAACAAATCCGACTCCTTCGCTATTGACCCGCAATATCCAACAACGTTGCCCAAATTCCTCGATATCTCGGATCAATTTTGCGCTCCATTCCTCAAAGGCGCGTGGCAAGAAACCAAAGTGTTCGCTAAAGGAATCTTGATGTATCTGCCACATCTCAAAAAGTAGTGCGCCATCATCACCAACTTCGATCAACTCCATTCCATCGGCGAGTTCGATAGCGGGAGCGCTTGCGAGATTCATCTGCATTGCCCAATACCTGCGCAGAAGTGAGTAGCCATTCTCCTCCAGCAATGCCCTGTACTCATCATCAGAAGCCTGTAACCCCACCCAGATCCGAAAGGTCTTAAAACTCTCAACGGCCCATGAGATTGCCAGCTCCAACCCTTCCTGCAGAAGGGCACTTCCTGGAGTTCGAAACATTTCAAGATAGAGACGCTCTCTCGACTTATCTGGATGAAGCGAGATGAAACACTCCCAGTCTGCCTCTTCAGAACTCTTCAAGATTCGACTTATGGCAGGGTCATCGAAGCCTCTGACGAGCTCGCGCGCCTCAGATTCACCGACTGAAATCTCATTCGGATTGAAGAACTGCTGGTTAGCATCAACAATGCGTTGAACTATGGGAAAGTCAGATTCCGATGCTTCGCGAGAAATGAAGCTCATCAAGTGATGGTAGTCGATGAGTTAGAAGACTAGTGAGATGAGTGCGAGGGCGAATGAGGCAGAGAGAATCCAGAGCGCAACACCAACAAGGATCGGCCTTGCCCCTAGAGCCGAGATCGACTTCCATTTCACGCTAAGCCCCATTCCAAAGAGCCCGTAAGCGAGAAAGACTTTCGATGCTTCTTTTCCGAATTCAATGACGCTTGAATCAAATAAGAGCAGGTTGACGGTTATCGCCAGAAGGATAAAGAGCAGGACAAATGTGGGAAAAGAGGAGCGAATGGTCTCGACCGCGCTCTTCTTTGATCCAGATTCTTTGGCGCTCATCTGGACTATGAGTAGGACTAAGGGAATCAGCATCACTACTCGAGTGAGTTTGACCAATATCGCGGGTTCTAGCGCGTTGTCGCCTACAAGTGAGGCGGTTGCGACGACTTGTCCTACATCATGAACGGCAGCGCCAATCCACGCACCTGCAGTTACATCCGAAAGTCCGAGAAGCGAAGAAATCAGTGGCAAGACGAGAATAGAGAGCGTTCCACAGAGAGCCACTATTCCTATGCCGTAGGAGAGATCTCGCTCAACTGACTTTCGCCCTTCACCCTCTTTTCCGCGGAGCAGGGTTGACGAAATTGCAGCAATGGCCGTGGCACCGCAGATGGCGAACCCTGCTGCCATGAAAGTTGGTAACGTCCCATTGAGGCCAAGTCGGGCAGAGAGAAATCGAACGCCAAAGAAAACGGAGAAGACGATTGCTATGACAATGGCTAAACCATCCCATCCCACCTCGGCAAACTGATCGAATGAGATTTGAAACCCAAGGAGAACCACGCCGAAACGTAAGAGCCCTTTTGAGGAGAACTGCATGACTGTGCTCTCGCGCCAACCGAAAGTGTTACTGATGATAAGGCCGAAGAGCAGTGAGAGAAAGAGTGGACTTATCGCCTCAACTCTCGAGTTGATCAGAAAAGCTAGCGCTACGCCGATAGTAATGAAGAGGAAATCGAAAGCGTTGCGCTTCGTGATTGTCATAGCCTCGTAGGTATCTTGAATCTCTCGGCCCAACCATTGAGTTCCTCGACTATTGGCGTTGCAAGATTGATTCCTTCATCCTTGATCCTTAATGGGTGAAGCCTTGATTTGCCAGGAGTCCTACCACCACTTTCAGTAACACTTAATGCAAGCTTGTTGAGGCGATCTCTACCCGTTTCGCCAGAGAGCGCATCAGCATCGATCGTAATAATGGTGTGGGAGATCATCTGTCCCTTGGCATCATCCTTCTCGTTGAACATGTCGGGAATTTCGGTAGAGAGTGCACCACTAGTGAGTCCTGCGACCATTGATTCAACGACAAGTCCTAGTGCGAAACCTTTAGCGCCACCGAGAGGTGCGAGCATCCCGTTGAGCGCTTCCTTCGCATCCGTGATGGCATTTCCTTCGCGATCAACCGCCCACCCTTCAGGAATCCTCCCACCCTCTTTGGCTTTTGCTGCGATCTTTCCGCGTGCAACCGCGGAAGTAGCGAGATCAATGATCATTGGATGGTTACTTGGGATTCCGGCAGCGATCGGACTTGTGGAGAGAAGCGGCGTATTCCCGCCAACTGCTGGCATCACCGCAGGGCCATTAGAGAAGATCAAGGAGATTGCCTTTGCATCAAGTGCTGGATAGAGATAGACACCGAGTGCGCCGCAATGATTTGAGTTAGCGATAGAGATGAGTGAGATACCTTCTGATTTCGCAATTTTTACACCACGTTCAGCGGCCTGCCAGAGTTGCCAATGTCCAAGGCCATTCTCGCCATTGAATATCACTACCGCGGGCCTTGACGAGCGCTCGGTCAACTCTGCATGTGGATTGATACCACCTGCAGCAAGTCGCTTCAAGTAGAAACCAAGTCGCATCAATCCGTGAGAGGCATTGCCCCAGAGATCTGAGATAACAATCGAACGCGCTGTGACTAACGCTTTTCTTTCGTCGACTCCCGAAGCGGTAAGGAGTGCGGTAGCAAGTTCTACTGCTCTCTTTGCTTCAATCACTTCTTAAACTCCTTGACCGAACCAACTACATATTGAGGTGGCGCTCCGTTGAGCGAGCGTTCTACTTCGCTCACTAAGACTTCGTTGATCTTCGCCTGACTCTCGACGGTTATCCCAGCGATATGCGGTGTGAGAATCACATTCGACAGTGATGAAAAGCGAGAATCTTTGGGTGGCTCAGTGGCACGAACATCGAGCGCCGCACCAGCAATCACCTTCTTCACCAGTGCTTCTTCAAGAGCATCCTCATCAATCAACTCACCACGTCCGACATTGATGATCACCGCATGAGATCTCATCGAAGCGAGCGTCGCTTGATTGATCATCTTGGTTGTTTCAGCCGTCGCCGGCATGTGGAGTGAGATCAAGTCAGAGTTTGCGATCACCTCATCGCTTGATACAAGAGAGACATTGACTTCTGATGCAAAGGATTCGTCGATTTTCACAAATGGGTCATAAGCAAGGACCTTGACGCCAAAGCCTCGAAGGAGTCGAGCAAGGGCGCGGGCGGTTGCACCAAATCCAAGCATTCCCCAGGTCTTTCCCGAGATCTCACTTCCTGCCTTTCGATCCCAACCACCACTTCGAGTGGATTGATCCAACTCAGTCACTCGTCGAAGCAGGGCAAGTGCAAGACCGAGAGTCAACTCACCTACCGCAACTGCATTGATTCCAAGCGCTGCAGAAACTACAACACCATGGGCATCAGCGGATTTCAGATCAACATTGTCGAGACCAACACCAGCGCGACCAACGATTCTCAACTTTGGCGCAGCAGCAAAAATTTCTTCATTGACTTGAGTACGGTTTCGAACGATTAAAGCAGTTGCTTCTTTGAGATGGCCTTTAAGATCATCGCGCCTGTTCCAGAGATCTGGTTCGTGAATGATCGTCTGACTCTTTGCGAGGGTGGCGAATCCCTCGCTCCAGACATCTTCACTGATAACAATCACGAACCAGTCCCCTCATTTCTTCTTATTTGTTCTTTGGCACTCGGCTGCTAGGCAGAGATATAGAGCTTGGTGAAGGTGTACTCGCGATGTCCAAGCGCTTCTGCCGAGCAGAGGCGGCCATTGACGGTTCGCTCGATAACTTCCATCATCATGTCACCTGCTTTAGTGAGGTCATACTCCTGACGAAGCAGGCCAGAGACGTCGAGATCGATGTGCTCTCTCATGGAACCTGCAGTCTTCTTATTTGCCGTGAGCTTCAAGACCGGAACGATTGGATTTCCGATGACATTTCCTTGTCCGGTCGGGAAGAGATGAACAACTGCACCCGCGGCCGCCATCAAAGTGACGCACTCTGCAGCAGCAGATGAGGTATCCATGAAGTAGAGACCTTGCTTCTTTCGATCTGGTGCTTGGGCTGGCTTTAGGACGCCAATCACAGGTACCGAACCAGTCTTTGCAATATTTCCAAGCGCCTTCTCTTCGATCGTCGTGAGGCCGCCGGCAATATTTCCTTGCGTTGGTTGTGATCCAAGCAAGTTCGCTCCAGTTGACTCGATGACTTTGATGTAGTTGTCATAGGTCTCTTGAAAAGCTCGTCGGCACGCATCATCAATGCATCGCCCAGCGATGAGGTGCTCTCCACCAGTGAGTTCTGAAGTCTCACCAAAGAAGACAGTGCCCCCAGCTGCGACCCAGCGATCAACCGCTTGTGAAGTTGTCGGGCATGAACCAAGACCTGAAGTGGTGTCGGATTCACCGCACTTGATACTCATGATCAGATCGCCTTCGCTTGCAACTTCACGAGTGATCTCTGAGGCATCTTGCAAGAAGATCTGTGCAACACGAGCTGCATCAGCGATGACTTGTAAGTCACCTTTGCCTTCAATTGAGAAGGTAGCGACTGGCTTTCCGGATTTCGCGATTCCCGCAGCGACTCGCTCAGTCCACTTCGGTTCGATACCGATGACCACAACTGCAGCAACGTTTCCATTGAGTCCGGTACCAATCAGGGTCTGGAATGTCAGTTCAAGATCTTCACCAAACTGAAGCCGACCATAGCCATGCGGGAGTGCGAGCGTGCCAGGAACAACTTTCGCGACCGCTTCAGCAGCAGCATTGGATAGATCATCGACCGGCAAGATGATGACGTGATTTCTGATTCCCATCGAACCGTCAGGGCGACGGTAACCAGTTAGGCGCGGCTTGCTTGCCATCGATAACTCCTCATGTTGTGGGTGTGGACGTAATCTCCTCTTTTGATCGGCGCACTTGCGATGCCGACCTGGATGCCGTACTTGATGATTGCTTCGCCTTCAGCATGATCCTTAAGCGCGAACTTATGTCCGAGCGGAATCGCGTGATTGAGGACCGCCTTGTGCTCACTCTGCTCCTTCACCGATAGGCCATAGAGCTCGCCAGGTTGCAAATCATCATTTGCAACTGCGACTGAATCGCCATCGTGATGAAGCAAGAAATCAGGCACTCGCTTCGCCATAGTCATTCCCTTCTTTGCCCTGTTTCATTTACTTTTCCATCATCTTGATGAAATCTAGAGTCTCTTGCCGGCTAGGTACTTTGCTATAGCCATCAAGGGCGCGACAAGAAAGCGCCGCTACTGCGTTTGCAAAAGTGACCGCTTCCTTGATCGGCATCTGCCAAATTTGCGTTGCAACCAATGCACCATGAAAGACATCGCCAGCGCCGAGGGTGCTAAGTGCGTCAATTTCAAATGCCGGCGCTCTTCCCTTGGTTATCCCATCGAAATAAGCACTGCCTCTATCGCCGTGGGATATGACCACAATGTTCTGATCATCCGATGCGGTATCAAGATTATCTGTGATCTTCTCTGACGGCACATAGAGGTCGAAATCTCTTGCTCTCACTCCTTCAATCGGATAGCCAATATCAATCGAGAGCTTGGGGCCGTTGCCTCTGACCAATCCCCAAGATTTAATCACCTCGGCACCAAAGTGATCGACATGCACCCATTGCGGGAAGTTTTGTAGCGGCTTTCTCGGTGCAACTCGCTCTGGTTTTACCATGATTGCCCGTGACGACTCACTATGTGAGACGACGATTGTGCTCTGTGAAGTCATTCCGTTACTTCGCTCGACGAGTTCAGTATCGACACCCTCTTGATTCAAGATATCGAGTACAAAATCTCCCGCCGCATCCCTACCAATCACAGTAGAGAGTGAGACTTCAATTCCAAGTCGAGCCATGGTCATCGCTGCAACCGTCGCAGGACCGCCGACAGATCGTGCATTGTCGATTGCAAGTACCCGCTCGTCACGATCAGGATATCTATCCACCAACACGATGTTGTCGACAGTTGCTAAGCCAACTGCAAGCACCTGACCCATACTCACCTGCCATGTTCCTTCTTGAGGAACTTGGCCCAAGCATCTCTAGCATTATGAATATGTTGGATGATCATCAATCTAGCCTTTATCGGATCTCGATTTGCAATCGCCTCGAGGATGATCCGGTGTTCTGCTTCAGATTCATCAATTCGACCCGGCAGTTTCAGCGTGTTCTCCATGGAGTTACGCATGATCTCCTGCAGTGTCCCTAGGGTTTGATTGAGAAAACGATTGCTGGCACTTCGAACAATCACAAGATGAAAATCCATATCAAGTTCGCGGACCTTCTCGAAATCAACTGGATTCTCGGTGAGCGCTTCGCTGAGGCGAAGAAGCGCTTGATTCATCTCGGCTAACTGCTCACTTGTATGGCGCTCTGCCGCCCACTCAACAGCAGGCGCCTCCAATATCTCTCGCATCTGAAAGAGCTCTTCGATATTGGCACGCTGCGAGAGATAGGCACCTTTGAATCTCTCACCGGTGGCATCATCAAGGACAAATACTCCAACGCCATGCTTGACCAGGATTCGTCCCTGAGCTTGTAGTACCTGGATCGCTTCACGGAGTGATGGCCTTGAGATCTCGAGAATCTTCGCAAGTTCGCGCTCACTCTCAAGACGTGCACCAGGAAGCAAACCCGCACGCTCGATGTGATCGATCAATGCACGCACATTTTCCTTTAAGAGTGGCTTGATCGAAGCAGGCATCGTAATCGTCTCAGTAGACATTGTTTATCCCTTCACCGCACCTGCGGTGAGTCCAGCAATGAAAGAGCGTTGCATGAATAAATACATGGCGACCATCGGAATAGAAGCGACCATGACCGCTGTGAAGATCATTGAATAACTACTGAAGTATTCACCACGGAATGAGATCAAAGAGAGTGGCAAGGTCCGTTTCGCCGGATCGGTGATCAGAAGAAGTGGGAATAGCAGTTCATTCCAGGTGATTACGAACAAGAAGATCGCAGTCGCACCTAAAGCTGGTCTCGAAAGTGGAAGGGCAATTGATCGATAGATTCGAAGTGGAGAAGCCCCATCAATAGCCGAGACTTCAAACATCTCTTTAGGCAGCTCTCGGAAGAATGCAGTGAGGATGAAGACCGAAATCGGAAGAGTGGTGACCACATTGATCAGGACTAGTCCCGAGAGTTTATTGGTAAGCCCAAGATCGTTGAAAAGGATAAATATCGGAACTATGTTGACTTGCCCAGGGATGGCAAGACCAATCGTGAAAAGCGCGAAGAGAACTTTTCCGGTTACGGTGATCATTCGTGAGATTGCAAAGGAGCAGAGGCTGGCTAGCAATAAAGTAAAGAAGACGGATGCTAGCGTGACAATTACGCTATTGAGGAAAGATTGCCCGACATTACTTGATTCAAAGAGCGTCCGATAGTTATCGAGATTCCATCGCTCTGGTAACGAAAGCGGTGCGTTGTACACCTCAGCGTCAGTCTTTGATGCACCAAAGACAACAATCAAACTTGGCACCAAGATCAACAGCGCGAAGAGTAATAGCGAGAAGCCCTTAATGAATTTCAGAATCATCGGTCCCCTCCCCCTTATTTCTCATACCTAGTATTGAGGAATCTACGTTGCAGGACAGTGACGAAAACCAAGACTAGGACAAAGAAGATCGATTGCGCCGCGGCGTAACCAATTCGCAATTCCGAGAATACGGTCTGATAGATAAGGACAGCAAAGATGCTTGAAGCGTTGTTTGGGCCACCTTGAGTCATCGTGAATATCAAATCAAATGCGCGGAAGGACTGGATGGTTGTGTATGCCATGACCACGATCGTGGTTGGAATCGCCATCGGCCAAGTCACAAATCTAAATTGCTGCCACTTACTGGCTCCATCCACTTCAGCTGCTTCATAGAGCTCTTGTGGGATCTGTTGCAAGCCAGCGATGTAAATGACCATCATCTGCCCAGTGTGAAACCAGACTTGAGTGAATGCGATGGCGTTGAGCGCAGAGCCTTCACTCCCTACCCAGTTGAGAGCGAAAGATTCCAAGCCGACTTTATTGAAGAAAAGATTGATGGCGCCAAAGTTAGGGTCATAAAGAAATAGCCAGATTATTCCTACTGATACCGATGAGAGAATCGTTGGAAAGAAATAGAGTGTTCGAAGGGCGATGTTCGTTTTTGTGTTCTTTACTAGGAATATCGCGAAAACCAATGACAAGAGCGTCTGGAAAATAACGACGAGGAAGGTGAATCGAAGATTGTTTCCAAGAACCTTGTAGAAAAGGTCATCATCACTAACCAACTTGATGAAGTTGCCTAGTCCTACAAACTCAGAATCTGTGATTCCGTCCCACTTCACCAACGAATATCTCAGATTGAGTATGAAGGGTCCGAAGTAGAAGATCGCGAAAATTAGAGCAGCAGGAAGCCCCATGGCGTAATAGATGCCGGCATCCCGCTTTCGTTTCCTGCGTGGAGCCAGCCCGCTCCCACTGATGGTGGGAGCGGAACCGGTTCTAGCTGACATAGAAGTTTTCTATGAAAGCTTTTGTTTGATCTGCTTGGAGAAGTCAGGCAAGACATCGTCAGGGCTCTTGCCACCAACGATCGCAATCAATGCCTGCTGAGTCAGATCGCTTACTGAGCTGTTGAGCAGCAGGAAGCGAGGTGCCAACATGGTGTCTTTGGCCTGGAATGACGACGTGTTCAAGAGATTGACGTTCGTATATTCCACATCAAGGACGTTGACATGTTGGATGGACTCATTTGCGTATATCTGAGCGACAGGACCTGTCACTAGATATGACAAGAACGCATTCGCGATCTTCTGATCACGAGATGTGGAGTTCTTGTTCACGCTGAGGATGAAGGTGTTGTTCATGATGCCTTCAGCAACGACCTTCCCATCGGTGAGGATCATCGACATCAACTGCATCTTCCCGCTCATCGCAGGATTGAGAGTGACGATTGATGTCATTGCAAATGAACCGATTGGAAGAATCGGCGACTTTCCGGTCGCAAAGAGGTTATAGGCAGCGGCCTCATTGACACCAGTTGCATTCTCTGGGAAGCAACCTGCATCACGGAGTTTGACGTAGATATCTGCCACACCCTTGAACCATGTGCTGGTCAAGTCAATCTTGCCGGTATTGAGATCAGCAAGGTTCTTCGCCAATTCATCGTAGCTACCAGCAGAATTCATCAATGCAGAGTTAGAGATCTGCGCTGCTTGACCAAGAGTTGCTCCTGGCCATGCCAATGGCGTGTATCCCTTGGCCTTTGCATCCTTACACCAAGCGACCCAACCAGAGAGATTCTTTGGTTCTTTCCAACCCTCTTTCTTCCACAGTTCTGTATTAACGATTGGATTGTTGAATAGGTATTGGTAAGGGATACCGACCTGCTTGCCATCTACTTGACCGGCACGAAGGCCCTTCGCAATCAGATTTTGCTTGACATATCGTTGATTGCTGAGATCAGCGAACATATCAGCTGTTACATACTGATTGAAGATCGCACCTCGTGAGGTTGCGATCAGTGCTGCCTTTGGATTCTGCAGGATTCGAACACGAGCAGTGTTATTGAAAGTGGTCGTATCGGTGAATACCTGCTTGATCTTGGTGCCAGGGTACTTGGCTTCGAAATCAGCGATGATCTTGACGAATGCTCGCTGATCTCCTGGCTCTGGTCGGTAGTGCCAGAACTCAATCTCACCTGGAGGTGGGGTCAAGTTCTTGACCGGTACACCGCCACCAGATGACAACTTCACGCGCTGCCAGGCAAGGCGATTGCCAACCTTGGTACAGACGAGAGATGTGGATTTGGTGCCGGTGAAGACGCCTTCGGTAGTGCATGTCGCGCCGAGTCGCTCACCAGCAGCGAGGGACTGGCTAATCGGCACTACTGAAGCGGAGATTGCAAAGAGGAGTGCAATCACCATTTTCAGTATCTTCTTCATTCTTTCTCCTTTTTTCTTACCCGGGTAGGGATTGTGGTGAATCGACTTGATTACCACTCCATCAGCGGAATTCCTAGGTGATCCGCCAATGTTCGGACTTCCGGTCTTATGTCACGCCACGAGACGACAGTATGGTGAGGGAAACCATTGCTGATCAAAGCGTTGATCAACTGTCGCGCCGGTGCGCTAGTTCGAACCGTTGCTGTATTGCCTTGAAACCGATTAGGGGCAGGTAGCGATTCACCACTTGTCATGACTAATCGGAGTTTGCTTGCATTGCCTGGATCCGTATCGCTATCGAGACGGACTAGGACAACTGGACCGGGCTTCAGCGCGAAGTTACCGGCCACACCTAATTTGCGATTGCAGTGAAGCCACTGTGTCGCGTTCTTTGGATCTGCAGCGAGTTCAGTTGATGCTGAACCACAGTGCCAGATCCGGATGATTCCCTCTTTTTCATCGAGATCGACGGTGTCGACGAGGTAGTTGGTACCTGAACCAAGTGCCTGGAGAATCAACATCGTCGCGGCGCCATAGACATCTCGTTCGCATGCTGCGGGGGTCCCGCTAGTCGCGGTCCGCCCCATTGCACCACAAGGACAAGCGCCAAGATCAGTTGGGAATTCGGGCCAGCACCGCATCGCTATCGCATCAAGATCATGAGATCCAATCCAGTCGGCGAGAGCGGTACGCACTTTGGCATTGGTGCGCGCCTGCTCAGCTGGGACCTTCTCCAATGAAGGCTGAGCACTGAGCGCAGATTGATATTCCGCTTCACTTCGATTGTCAGGAACTTGATTCACTTCATCAAAGAGATTACCTATTTCACGAGTGATCACAGATAGACCGAAGTGCTTTTTCAATAGTTCTGGATCATACGTGCAGGGTGTGAATCCATTGGGCGCGTCGCCAATTGCCCCGATCTTTGAGCCAGCAAGTTGATCCAGGGCCGACTGGACTTTGCCAAGCTCAGCTCGCTCGCCATTAACTCGAGGTGGAGTGCCAACGTCAGCGGATTTTCCAGTAAGAAAATCCGTAAGGCGCTCTTTGACCGCTTGCTCGTCAGGGTTTCCGTGAAGGTGAGTGATCTTCTTTCCCACGGTACGAAGTGCATGCGCTGCAAGATTCGATCCGCACATCGAGTTGAGATGAAGTCGCTCCCCTACTTCGCCAAATTCACGAACGGACCAGAGCAGAACTTCACCTTTTTTGCTGCCAAGTAGTGAGATGGCAGGAGATGCATCGGCAAATGATGCATTGAGGTAGATGATCCTCTCCTGATCGATATCCATCTTCGAAGCAGATTCCGTCTCATCCGGAGTCATCACAAGCTTTGATGGAGCAATCACATCAGCTCCGAGAGAAGCAAGAAGTTGCTTCGCTTGATCAAATGACCGCTCAGCACTCGCCACATCAAAGGTTGGGCGAGCGACCGGAATCAGGGCCACCTTCATCGCACCGCCTCAAGTTGTGAGTATTTCGCAGGCATGACTTCACTGATTTCCACTACCCGTCCACTCTCGATACTTCGCTGAGCCGCGATACCAACCGCAACGCTACGCATTCCCTCTTCGAGTGAGACTTCGCAAGGGTGACCCTGCTTCATCGCATTGAAGAACTCGAGATGCTCAAGATACGAGGCACCATAATGGAAACCGGGATATTTGATGCGATCGTCCCAGATCTTCTTAACGGTCAAATCTTTGGTCTTACTGGCATCGTAAGTCCACTCTTTGAAGTTGCCAACACTCGATCGTCTTCCATGACGCAGCTCTAATGAAGGCAAGAAGGACTCCACTTTTCCGCCATCGCCAACCACGCTGATATGTTCCTTATCGACCGTGTTCTCGGCGAACATGCAGAGATCAAGCATCGCTTTTGCGCCATTTGGGTAATCAAGAACTACAAAGGCGCTATCAAGCATATCTGCGCTCTTTCCTTCATAACTTTCATCCAAGAAATTGACTCGCTGACCGCCTGAGGCATAGACCTTTGTCGGACTCTGGCCGATTATTCTCTCCATCAAATTGAAATAGTGACAACACTTCTCGACCAACGTCCCGCCAGTCTTTTCGGTGAAACGATTCCAGTTATCTACTTTCGGATAGAACGGCTCACGATGTTCTCGGATTGCGACTTGGTGGACATTTCCAACACCACCATCGTCGGTGATCTTGATCAATTCGGCAACTGGTGGCATGTAGCGATACTCGAGCCCCATCCAAACCAAAGCATCACTGCGCTTGGATCTCTGGCGAGCCCACTCGATCACCTCTATGCAATCAGCGACTCTGGTGCAAAGTGGCTTCTCAATGAATACGTGAAGCTCTGTGGCGAGCGCATCTTTCAAGACGGTCGCATGGGTGAAATTTGGGGTCGCGATGATCACTGCATCGCAAAGGCCTGAATCGAGTAGCTCTTGATGATGCTGGAAAGAACGAACTTGTGCACTTGGCATTCGTGATCCGACTTCGGCGAGCGCGCGTTCACGAGAATCCGAATTCGGATCTGCTATTGCGGTGACAGTTGCGCCATCGATGAATGAGAGGTTTGCGATGTGCTCTCGACCCATCGCCCCTGCACCGATTACCCCGTAACGGATCAGTTCCTTGACTCCTTCGTCAACGTTGAGGCGACCGTTGGCAAGCCACGGGGAAGTGGTCAGACCTCTTACCTCTGGGGATTCTTACCGCCCTGGAAGCCTTGGTCAAGGGAAATCAGCAACGAATAGGTAACAGTTCTAGCGCTCGAGGATGGAAGGCCGCGCTCGTTCAAAGTGCATCTCACTCGGCCAATCTGAGTCAATGGTGAGAACTTCAAGACCGTTCGCTCCTATATATATGGTGTCTTCAACTTTCCAACCCTTACCCGAAGGATTCCAAGCGAGCGCATTATCCGGGGCAATCACAATCTCACTCTTGGTGTGAGCCGGGAAGTCGCGCGGAAGATATCCCGTAGGACCACCTTGATGATGTCTCGTCCATTCATCGGAATCGAAACCTTGCTTGATGTACTCCGCAATCCCCTTTTCAACTACCCCTGAAAGTTTTGCGCCAACTTTGCTCTCATTGAGAAATACTCGCTCTACTGCGAGGAGTTTTGAATACCAATCTCGGTCCTCATCACGAAGTGATGTAAAGGAAGCGATTCGGGTAACGCTCGCGATCAATCCCTTTCTTCGACCGCAGACGACTCCCATGTATCGCACGCCAATCTTCTCTCTTGTGGGAAGTGGATGGCGATACTTATTCAATCTCGCTTCTCCTGCCACCAGGAGAACCACTGGTTCGATATCCATCGCCCACAGTTGTGACGCGATCTTTCCCGCTGCAATAACTTCGCTATCGTTTTTCTCTACCGAACGCATAGCAATACCTAGGGCTAGCGCACACTCTCGAGCAAGATCACGTAGGCGAAGAACCTCTTGTGGATTAAGACTTCTCCTCAAAGTTTCGATTTCTGCCGAAGCATTTACTCGCAGTGGATCCATGCCATCAACTGCAACTCTCTCACCAGAGGGAAGTTGTCCATCTCTAGACTCGAACCAATTGACGACCGTCACTTTCTCATCGCCAGATAACTCTTCATCCTTAAGCCGCTCGGCTTCGATCTTATTTGTCACAACTTCAATGCCATCGCGACGGACAATGAGATCCATACAAGCGAGTTCCAGCGTGGTCGGGACATGCGCCCGGCCACCGACTAACCAGGCGATATTCGCCCCTTTTCGAAGGATTATCGCCTCATAACCCTTCTCGTCCATCAGGGTGCAGAGTCGAGCATGCTTCTCTCGCTGTTCTAATTGACGCTCGGACATGCCCCAAATCTATCCGTCTTATGCTTGCCCTATGGCACTCAAATCAGATCTCTTCATCGGCGGAAATTGGATTGCTGGAGCTGAACGAATTCCGGTCACTGACCCAAGTGACGAATCAACCATCACAGAGATCTCACTCGCTGGTGAGAAGGAAGTCGAGATGGCGGTAAGCGCCGCCTACAACGCCCAAAAATCCTGGGCAAAGACTGCACCGCGAGTTCGGGGAGAGATCCTTCGCAAAGCCTTCGAGCTGATGGTCCAAGAGGCTGATGCGATAGCAACGATTGTTGTGAAAGAGAATGGAAAGATCTTTACCGATGCACGTAACGAGGTCATCTATGCCGCTGAATTCTTCCGATGGTTTGCTGAAGAAGCGGTCCGCATCAACGGCGAGTTTCGACATGCACCTTCTGGCGATAAGAGATTTCTTGTAACGCAACAACCAATCGGTGTCTCACTACTAATCACACCTTGGAATTTCCCAGCCGCTATGGCAACGCGAAAGATCGGCCCTGCACTCGCTGCTGGTTGCACCACTATCTTGAAACCCGCCACAGAGACGCCACTTACCGCACTCGCTGTCGTCGATATCTTGCAACGAGCAGGTGTGCCAGATGGCGTCGTCAATGTCATCTTGCCGAAGCAGACTGGTAAGGCCGTCTCATCAATGCTCCATGACCCACGCATTATGAATCTATCTTTTACCGGCTCAACTGAGGTTGGTCGAGTGCTGCTAAAAGAATCGGCCGATCGCATCGTACGTACCTCGATGGAACTTGGTGGAAATGCGCCAGTAGTGATCTTTGATGACGCAGATCTCGATGTCGCAGTCCAAGGAACTCTCGTGGCTAAGATGCGAAATGGCGGCGCAGCCTGTACTGCAGCCAATCGCATCTATGTTTCAAAGAAGATCGCCAAGGATTTCACTGCTCGCCTTACCGATGCGATGGCCAAGATCAAAATGGCGCCAGGGTTAAGTGAAGGTGCGCAACTCGGCGCATTCGTCTCGATGAAAGAGCGAAACAAGATCGCCGAGTTAGTTGATGTCGCTGTGAAAGGTGGCGCGGATGTGAAGACTGGTGGAAAGATCGTGACCGAGAAGGGTGCGTTCTATCCCCCTACCGTCCTTGAAGTCGATGCAAAGAATGAGATCTTGAAGCATGAAGTCTTCGGGCCCGTAGCCCCTATCGTCACCTTCGATGATGATAACCATGCAATCGAGATGGCTAACGACACTGAGTTCGGTCTAATTAGTTATGTCTTCTCGAGCAATCTCGGCCGTGCGATTCGCGCCGCCGAAGCAATCGAATCAGGGATGGTGGCAATCAATCGCGGCGTGATCTCTGATCCTGCTGCGCCATTCGGTGGCGTCAAGCAATCTGGAATTGGGCGCGAGGGCGGCTTTGATGGCATTAACGAGTTCTTAGAGAAGAAGTACATCGGCGTCGAGATCTAACTACTCGGGTTGCGAGAAGTGAAGTCGTTTAATTAAGAAGGGTTGAGATTTCAACGCCGAGTGCGCTGAGTCTCTCTTTGCCACCATCAAGTGCGGTAAGAACAAAGACTTTCTCATCATCCAAAATTGCGAAGGTATGTTCCCAATGTGCACCTCGTGATCCATCCATCGCTGAGACGGTCCACTTATCTGGCATCACTTTCATCCGTTCAGTACCGCGAGTGATCATCGGTTCAATCGCAAGGGTCATACCTGCGACTAACTCCGGACCAAAACCCTTCTTGCCATAGTTGAGGACATGGGGCTCCATATGCATCTCAGTTCCAATTCCATGGCCACCATATTCACGCAAGATTCCGTACTTGCCTTGAGAATTGATGTATTTCTCAATCTCATGGCTGATATCAGTGAGTCTGCCACCGACTCTTGCCGCGGCTATCCCGCGCCAGAGTGATTCTTCGCAGACTTGTGAGAGCTTCAAGTCATCCGGATCAATCGGATCGAGCACTATGGTTAATGCAGCATCACCATGCCATCCATCGACAATCACACCACAATCAATCGAAACCACATCGCCTTCACGAATAACACGATCGCCAGGAATCCCATGGACCACTTCTTCATTGATTGAGGCACAGATGGAGCCAGTGAATCCGTGATAGCCCTTGAACGAAGGAATTCCACCAGAGGAACGAATATTCTCTTCAGCGAGGGCATCAAGCGCGCCAGTTGTGATTCCAGGTTTGATGTTCTTATGTATCAACTCCAGCGTTTGGCCGACAAGTATTCCGGCCTTTCGCATCAGAGCAATCTCTTCGGTTGTCTTATATTGAATCGCCACGGCTAGATTCTCGAAATCCTAGATTCGCTAGTTCTTTGAGCGAAACCCAGAGAGAGCATCTATTGCTCGCTTCGTGACCTCATCGACTGCGCCTATTGCGGGGATAGAGAGTAGAACGCCATCGCGAACATAAAAATCGATGATTGGTGCTGTCTGTTCGCCATAGACCTCGAGCCTTCTGGCAATGACTTCTTCTTTATCGTCGTCACGTTGGTAAAGATCGCCACCACATCCATCGCAAACGCCATCTTTCGAAGGTCTTTCGTATTGGATATGAAATGCGCGCTGACAATTCTTACAAGTCCTACGTCCTGATAAACGATTGATAATCTCGTTCTTATCGACAAGAAGTTCCAATGCCGCTTCAATTGGAGTTCCTTTCTCGGCGAGAATCGCTCTGAGCACATCAGCTTGCGCAACATTTCTTGGGAATCCATCAAGGAGAAATCCCGGTTTCACGTCATCGTGGGACAAACGATCCTTGACCATTTTGTTGGTTACTTCATCTGGTACTAACTCACCACGATCCATATAGGACTTTGCCTCTATGCCGAGCGGGGTTCCTGCTTTCAGATTTGAGCGGAAGATGTCACCCGTTGAGATATGAGGGATCGCAAAGTGTGATGCGAGGTTGACGGCCTGGGTTCCCTTGCCTGCTCCCGGTGGACCGACCAGAACGAGTCGCATTAACGCAAGAAGCCTTCGTAGGAGCGCTGTTGCAACTGGCTCTCAATCTGCTTCGCAGTATCGAGACCAACACCTACGATGATCAAAATAGAAGTTCCACCGAATGGAAAGTTTGCAGATGCATTGAAAAGTATCAAAGCGATGATCGGAATAATCGCAACAAATGCGAGATAGACCGATCCGGGTGCAGTAATGCGCGAGAGGACATATTGCAGATATTCAACTGTTGGTCGTCCAGCGCGGATACCGGGGATGAAGCCACCATACTTACGCATATTCTCCGCGACTTCCTCAGGATTGAATGAGATTGCTACATAGAAGTAGCAGAAGAAGATAACGAGTAGCGCGTAGGCCGTGACGTAAAAGGCATTGTCACCAAGGGTGAAATTGTTATTGATCCAGACCGCCCATGGTGCAGTGCTTCCAGAAAATGATGCGACGAGCGATGGAATGTAAAGAAGTGATGATGCGAAGATGACTGGGATAACTCCCGCTTGGTTGACCTTGATCGGAATGTAGGTCGATGTACCACCGTAAGAACGGCGACCGATCTGGCGCTTTGCATATTGGACTGGGATTCGTCGCTGAGATTGCTCGACGAGAACAACAAGAGCCACGATCAGAAGTCCTATACCAATCACTGCGAAGAATGGAACCCAGCCGTTGGTGAGACGAATCGACCAGAGTTGGCCAGGGAACGCAGCGGCAATCGAAGTGAAGATGAGAATCGACATACCGTTACCGACGCCACGATCTGTGATCAACTCACCAAGCCACATGACTACTGAAGTACCTGCGGTCATGACGATGACCATCACGAAGAGGATGTTCCACGATTGCACTGGAATGATCTGTTCGTTACAACCTTGAATCAATCGTCCAGGAGTTCGTGCCACCGCAATCAAACCAGTTGACTGCAAGATCGCAAGACCAATGGTGAGGTAGCGGGTGTATTGGGTGAGTTTCGCAGTTCCCGATGCGCCTTCTTTCTTGAGCGCTTCGAATCGCGGGATCACCACGGTGAGAAGTTGAACGATGATCGATGCCGTGATGTAAGGCATGATTCCAAGTGCAAAGATCGAAAGTTGCAGCAAAGCACCGCCGGAGAAGAGATTGATCAGACCAAAGAGCCCGCCCGTATCTGCGACAGCGAGACATCGCTGAACCGCTTCATAGGAGACTCCAGGAGTCGGAACAATCGAACCGAAGCGAAAGAGCGCCATGATCGCGAGTGTGAAAATGATCTTCACTCGCAGATCTGGTGTCTTGAATGCCTTACTGAACGCTTGCAACATGAGCTATACCGTCTTAGTGCTTCCGCCAGCAGCGGCGATCTTCTCTTCCGCTGACTTGGAGAATGCATGCGCCTCTACTGAGACTTTGACCGAGATATCGCCATTGCCGAGAACCTTGATCAGGTGACCACTGCGAGCAGCCCCTGCCTTGACCAAGTCATCGACTGACACGCTTCCACCCGTTGGGAAGAGCGCGTTAATGGTCGCGACATTGACCGCTTGGAATTCGACTCGCTCGGGATTCTTGAATCCACGAAGTTTCGGCAAACGCATCACAAGTGGCATCTGTCCGCCTTCGAATCCGGCACGGACGGTATTGCGGGCATGTGTTCCCTTACCGCCACGACCAGCAGTCTTTCCCTTGGACGCTTCACCGCGACCCTTACGAGTCTTGGCTTTCTTTGCGCCAGGAGCTGGGCGAAGATGATGAACCTTGAGCACCATTACTTGACCTCCTCGACCTTGACCAGATGTCTTACCGCATAGATCATTCCGCGGATCTCTGGACGATCTTCTTTCACAACAACATCACCAATTCGCTTCAAACCAAGAGTGCGAAGAGTTTCGCGCTGGCTTGGGATATTTGCGACCTTAGAGCGAAGTTGCGTAACTGTGATTCGACCCATCATGCACCTGCCTTGCTTGTACTTTTGGCAGCAGCAACTGCACGCGCAATCGCCTTAGGTGCTACATCTTCCAAAGACTTACCGCGACGTGCCGCGATCTTCTCTGGGGATTCGAGCATCTTAAGCGCGGTAGCAGTCGCGTGGACCATGTTGATCGGATTGTTAGAACCGAGTGACTTGGTCAAGACATCTGAGATTCCAGCGCACTCAAGGACGGCACGAACTGGACCACCAGCAATGACACCGGTACCAGGAGCAGCGGGACGAAGCAGAACGACGCCAGCGGCCTTCTCACCTTGAACTGGGTGCGGGATAGTGGAACCAAGACGTGAGACGGTAAAGAAGGATTTCTTCGCTTCTTCTACTGCCTTTGCAATTGCTTGTGGAACTTCCTTGGCTTTGCCGTAACCAACGCCAAGTGTTCCGTTTCCATCACCAACAACGACAAGTGCGGTGAAGGAGAACCTTCGACCACCTTGCACGACCTTGGCTACACGATTGACGAATACGACTCGCTCGATATACGGGCTCTTCTCGGCGCGCTCCTCACGAGGACGTCGCTCTCGGCGATCGGGCTTTGCGGCCGCGGTCGTCTCGTCGCGTTCTGGTTTTTCGTTAGGAGTCATTAGAAGTCCAATCCATTCTCCCGAGCACCTTCTGCGAGCGCCGCCACTCGACCATGGAAGCGATTGCCACCACGATCAAAGACCACTGCAGAGATCCCTTTTGCCTTGGCGCGATCAGCCACGAGTTGGCCAACGCGTCGAGCCTTCTTTGTCTTATCGCCAGAATCAGCGCGAAGATCGCTCTCCATTGTCGATGCACTTGCGAGTGTGATCGCTTTGGTGTCATCAACTACTTGAACGAAAAGGTGGCGCGCTGAACGTGAGACCACGAGGCGTGGACGCTCAGCAGTGCCCGATACCTTCTTGCGGACACGGAAGTGACGGCGGATGCGGGCAATCTGTGCCGAGCCTTTGACGATCCTGTTATTTGCCTTAGCGCTCATTACTTCTTACCTGCCTTTCCTGCCTTGCGACGGATTCGCTGTCCTTCAAGGTGCAGACCCTTGCCCTTATATGGATCGGACTTTCGAAGCTTCTGGATCTTTGCGGTCACTTCGCCGACAAGTTGCTTGTCGACGCCAGAGACTTCAAGTTCAGTCTGTGAAGCAGAAGCAAAAGTGATGCCCTCTGGTGCTGGGAAGAGGATGTTATGTGAGTATCCAAGTTGGAACTCAAGATCCTTGCCCTTCAAAGCAACACGATAACCAACGCCGGTCAAGATGATCTTCTTCTTGAATCCAGTCGTCACACCAGTGATCATGTTCGCGACCATGGTGCGTGAGAGTCCATGTAATTCCTTCGCGCGACGCTCATCATTCGGGCGTGCGACGACGATCGCATTCTCTTCTTTTGTAACAGTCAATGGCTCAGAGATCGTGACCAAGAGCGAACCCCTTGGTCCCTTAACTGAGACGGCATTGCCATTCACATTCACTTCAACGCCAGATGGGATAGCAACTGGCATCTTTCCGATACGTGACATCGCGATCACCAAACGTAAGCGAGAACTTCTCCGCCTACGCCTTTCTGATTCGCTTGTCGATCGGTAAGGAGTCCTTGTGATGTCGAGATGATTGCGACACCAAGTCCACCCAAGACTTTTGGAAGGCCAGTCGACTTCGCGTAGACGCGAAGACCTGGCTTTGATACGCGGCGAAGTCCAGCGATGGAGCGCTCGCGATTTGAACCGTATTTGAGTTCGAGAGTTAGCGTCTTGCCGAACCCTTCTTTGTTATCGGCGATGTTGAAGCCGGCGATGTAACCCTCTTGCTGCAAGATCGCAGCGATACGGGTCTTCACCGACGACGACGGCATCGAAACCGAGTTGTGATACGCCATGTTGGCGTTTCGCAGACGTGCAAGCATGTCTGCGATCGGGTCTGTCATTGTCATGCGTGGCCTATGGCCTTTCTTCGAGCGGTTTCCTCAAGGGTTTCCTTGAAGACCTTTCCGATAGTCGTTACCAACTTGATTTTGTGATTCCAGGTAGCTCGCCGCGGTGTGCCATCTCTCGGAAGCAGACGCGACAGATACCAAACTTCTTGTAGACCGAGTGAGGGCGACCGCATCGCTGGCACCGGGTGTAACCGCGTACCTTGAACTTCGGTTTCCTGCTCGCCTTTATCTTCAGGCTTGTCTTTGCCATAAAGAGTCTCTCTCCCCTTACCGGTCAGCGAATGGGAATCCGAGCGCACGTAGCAACGCGCGACCTTCATCGTCATTCTTGGCAGTCGTTACGATCGTGATGTCCATGCCACGGACTCGATCGATCTTGTCTTGTGGAATCTCAGCGAATACAACCTGCTCGGTAACGCCGAAGGTGTAGTTACCGTTTCCATCGAATTGCTTCGGTGAGAGTCCACGGAAATCGCGGATACGTGGCAATGAGATAGAGAGGAGACGATCGAAGAATTCCCACATCCGGTCGCCACGAAGAGTGACGTGCGCGCCGATCGGCATACCTTCACGGAGTTTGAAGTTAGCGATTGACTTCTTGGAACGAGTGACGACTGGCTTCTGTCCGGTGATGATGGTGAGGTCACGGACCGCCCCTTCGATCAACTTCGAATCCTTCGCGGCTTCGCCCACGCCCATATTGACCACGATCTTCGCAACAGTCGGGATCTGCATGACATTGCTATAACCGAATTCATCTTTGAGCTTGGCAGCAACCTGATCCTTGTAACGCGCCTTCAAGCGCGGTGCAGTGGCGGTAGCCATGACTAGATCTCCTTTCCGGTACGTCGCGAGATGCGGACGTTCTTGCCATCTTCACGCTTCACGGCGATACGAGTGGCTTGGTCATCCTCATCGAGCAACATGACATTGGAATAGTGGATCGGCGCTTCAACAGTGAGGATGCCACCAGTCTTGACGCCACGATCAGTGGTGCCTTGCTTGGTGTGCTTCTTCACGCGATTGACGCCTTCGACAATGACGCGCTCTCGCTTGAGATCGACTTTGAGCACCGTGCCGGTGATCCCTTTGTCTTTTCCGGAGATCACGAGTACGCGATCACCCTTCTTGATGCGGGCCATCTAGAGCACCTCCGGCGCTAGTGAGATGATCTTCATGAAACGCTTGTCACGAAGCTCGCGGGCGACCGGTCCGAAGATACGGGTGCCACGTGGCTCGAGGTCGTCCTTGATGATGACGGCTGCGTTCTCATCGAATTTGATGTAACTGCCATCCGCACGGCGGTTCTCCTTCACGGTACGAACGATGACGGCTTTCACCACTTCACCTTTCTTTACCTGACCACCTGGGATTGCATCCTTGACTGAGCAGACGATGACATCGCCGATACCTGCATAGCGACGCTTCGTTCCTCCGAGTACGCGGATGCAGAGCAGTTCGCGCGCGCCAGTGTTATCTGCGACGCGAAGTCGTGATTCTTGCTGAATCATTGCTCGCTACCTTTCCTTTTCTCTTCCGTTACTCGTTGCTCTTACTTGGCCTTCTCAAGGATCTCCACCACTCGCCAGCGCTTTGTCGCTGAAATCGGGCGGGTCTCCATGATTCGGACTCGGTCTCCGACGCCTGCTGAGTTCGACTCATCATGCGCCTTGAACTTCTTGTTCTTGGTCATGACCTTGGAATAGAGGCTGTGCGCTGCACGATCCTCGACCAATACGACGACGGTCTTATCCATCTTGTCGCTCACGACGATTCCTTCACGGACCTTTCGGAATGGACGCTTCTCGCTCATGCCGCACCTCCGATACCGAGCTCGCGCTCACGAAGGATCGTGTAGATCCGTGCAATCTCTTTACGGACTGCACCAAGGCGACCATGGCTCTCGATCTGTCCAGTCGCGGCTTGGAAGCGAAGGTTGAAGAGTTCTTCCTTCAAACGCTTCACCTTCTCTTGCAATTCCTCGACAGGGAGGGCGCGCAGATCCTCTGCACTCTCACTCTTTGCCATTTATGCCTCCTCTCGACGGACGACGCGGCACTTCACTGGAAGTTTGTGGATTGCGCGTGACATCGCTTGATTAGCGATCTCTTCGCTCACACCTGAGATCTCAAACATCACGCGACCTGGCTTGATATTTGCGATCCACCATTCTGGTGAGCCTTTTCCGGAACCCATACGAGTTTCCGCCGGCTTCTTTGTCAGTGGGCGATCTGGGAATATGTTGATCCAAACCTTTCCACCACGCTTGATGAATCGAGTCATAGCAATACGTGCAGCCTCGATCTGTCGGTTCGTGACATAGCCACTCTCCAACGCCTGGATGCCGTAATCACCGAAAGCAGGAGTCGTTCCACCCTTTGCTTTACCGCCACGCTTGGGGTGGTGTTGTTTACGGTGCTTGATCTTTCGTGGGACCAACATCGTTACTCGCCTCCCTCATTCGTCGCTGTCGGTGTTTCAACTACCGGTGTTTCGATTGCCGGAGTTTCAACTACCGGTGTTTCGACTATTGGCGATTCAGTTACGGGAGCATCAGCAACTGCTGAATCTGAGACATGTGAGACCGTGACTTCACCTTTTGGTTGACGTGGCTTGGAGACGCGAGCTGCACGTTGTTCACGCGCGGCCTTCGCTGCAGCGAGTGCTTGTGCTTCGCGCTCTGCGCGAGACTCAACAACTTCGCCCTTGTAGATCCACACCTTGACGCCGATTCGACCGAAAGTCGTATGAGCCTCATGGAATCCGTAATCGATATCGGCGCGAAGAGTGTGCAATGGCACGCGACCTTCGCGATAGAACTCGTTACGTGACATTTCTGCGCCACCAAGACGGCCACCGCATTGGACACGGATGCCCTTCGCGCCAGCCTTGAGTGCGGTCTGCATCGACTTACGCATCGCACGACGGAATGAGACACGAGCAGCGAGCTGCTCTGCGATTCCTTGTGCCACTAACTGCGCATCAGTCTCTGGGTTCTTTACTTCGAGGATGTTGAGCTGGACCTGCTTGCCAGTCAACTTCTCAAGATCAAGACGAAGCTTGTCTGCTTCGGTTCCACGACGACCAATGACGATTCCGGGACGAGCGGTGTGAAGATCGATACGGACCTTCTCACGGGTGCGCTCGATCTCGATGCGAGAGACGCCAGCACGTTCCATCTTCTCGTGCATCATCTTTCGGATCTTCACATCTTCTTTGACGTAATCCTTGTAGAGCTTGCCTGCATACCAACGGGACTTATATTCCGTGGTGATACCGAGGCGGAAGCCATGCGGGTTTATTTTCTGACCCATTTACTCACTCACTTCCTCTCCGGTTACAGCAGCAGAATCAGCGGAATCAACAGGCGCAACAGCTTTCGCTCCAGCCTTCTTCTTGAGGGTGTGCGAGCGATAGTTCTTATCGTCTGAGATGACTACTGAGATCTGGCTTGAGCGCTTGAGGATCTGATAACCACGACCCTGCGCACGTGGGCGATAGCGCTTCATGGTGAAGCCCTCATCGACAAGTGCCTCAGCGACCCATAGTTCGCTTGCTTCGCGAAGGTTTGGATTCTTCTGCTTGGCATTGGCGAATGCAGAGTTGAGGAGAGAGTAAAGATCTTCGCTCACTGCTACCTGGGTCGAGAACTTGCAGATATTGAGAGCTTGATCAAGGCGTTGTCCACGGATCATGTTGACCACGCGGCGGGCCTTCTGTGGTGTGACTCGAAGGCTTCTTGCCTTCGCAGTTGCGACGAGCGCTCTGTCGTTAGCCAACTTTGACCCTCCGATCTTCAGTCTTGACGTGACCCTTGAAAGTTCTTGTTGGTGCGAACTCACCAAGCTTGTGGCCGATCATCGCCTCGGTGATGAAAACCGGCACGTGCTTGCGTCCATCATGGACTGCAATGGTGTGACCGATCATCGATGGGGTGATCGTTGAACGACGTGACCAGGTCTTGATCACGGTCTTGGTGTTCTTCGCGTTCTGCTCATCCACCTTCTTCTCGAGGTGAGCGTCCACGAATGGACCCTTCTTCAGACTTCGTGCCATGCGCTCTCCTTATCGGGCCTTGTTAGATGGACGACGACGGACAATGAGTTGATCACTCGCCTTCTTCTTGCGAGTACGTGCCTCAGGCTTACCCCACGGTGATACTGGATGGCGACCACCAGAGGTCTTTCCTTCTCCACCACCATGTGGGTGATCGACTGGGTTCATAACAACGCCACGAACGGTTGGGCGGCGACCCTTCCAGCGTGAGCGCCCTGCCTTTCCGTAGGAGATATTCGATTGTTCAGCGTTACCGACTTCACCGACAGTTGCTCGGCAACGGACATCTATATTTCGGATTTCACCCGATGGCATACGAAGTTGTGCATATGGACCATCTTTTGCGACGAGTTGGATCGCTGCGCCTGCGCTACGAGCAAGTTTTGCTCCGCCACCAGGACGAACCTCGACCGCGTGGACCATGGTTCCAACTGGGATGTTTCGAAGCGGCAAGTTATTTCCAGGCTTGATGTCAGCCGAAGGACCGGTCTCGACAGTGTCGCCTTGATTAAGTTTGTTTGGCGCGATGATGTAGCGCTTCTCGCCATCTGCGAAATGAAGCAATGCGATACGAGCAGTGCGATTCGGGTCGTATTCGATATGTGCGACCTTTGCTGGGATTCCGTCTTTGTCGTTACGGATGAAGTCGACGACGCGGAAGGCGCGCTTATGTCCGCCACCTTGATGGCGAGTGGTGATGCGACCTTGGGCGTTACGACCACCCTTGGAGTTGATCGGACGGATCAACGACTTCTCAGGAGTGGAGCGAGTCACCTCGGCGAAGTCGGCAACACTCTTACCTCGAGTGCCTGGCGTCTTCGGCTTGTACTTTCTCAGTGCCATGTCCTTGCTTCTCCTTTGTCGTTCTTCGCTTCAGTGAATTCTTTTTGTTGTCCCGTTGGGATCCATTTCGGTTAGCCGTAAGGCTTAGCCGACTGGACCTCCGAAGATGTCGATGCGTTGTCCTGGTGCGACCGAGACGATGGCGCGCTTGGTGTCCTTGCGCTTGCCTTTACCGAATCGATTGACCTTCATCTTTCCTTCGCGGTTGATGGTGTTGACCTTGAGCACCTCGACCTTGAATACCTTCTCGACCGCGATCTTGATCTCGGTCTTGTTGGCATCTGGTGCAACAAGGAATGTGTACTTGTTCTGATCAAGCAACCCATAGGACTTCTCTGAGACCACAGGTGCGATCAAGACGTCGCGATAATCCTTCATGCCAAGACCTCGACTTCGCTCTCACGGGCAACGGCAGTGACTGACTTGCCCTTTGCTGGACCTTGGACGAACTCATCGATCGCGTTCTTCGAGAAGATCACATCATCTGCAACGATGACGTCATAGGCATTGAGTTGATCGGATGCGATCAAGTGCAGGCCATCGACATTGCGAAGCTTGACCCATACTGATTCCTCAGTGCGAGAGAGAACGACAAGTGAGCGCTTGCGATCTGTGAACTGACGAACTGCAGTGATTGCGCCCTTTGTATTCGGTGCTTCGATAATGCCATCGACGATATGGATTCGCTCGTTGCGTTGACGATCAGAGAGGACTCCGGCGAGCGCAGCCTTTATCATCTTCTTTGGTGTGCGCTGGTCATAGAGTCGTGGAACTGGACCATGAGCAACACCACCGTGACGCTGGTTTGGTGAACGAGTCGAACCCTGACGAGCGCGACCAGTTCCCTTCTGCTTGAACGGCTTCTTTCCACCACCACTGACTTCGCCACGATTCTTCGCCTTATGCGAGCCTTGGCGTGCAGCAGCGAGTTGTGCGGTGACAACTTGATGGATCAACGGGATGTTCACCTGAACATCGAAGATCTCTGCTGGAAGTGCGAATGTGCCGGTCTTCTTACCAGCGACATCCTTGATATCTACAGTTAATGACATCATGCACCTGCCTTCTGAGTTGATTCACTTGCAACGCTCTTAGAGGCGGTGCGAAGGAAGACTGTTGTGCCGATCGCGCCAGGAAGCGAACCGCTTACCAAGATGATGTTCTTCTCGGCATCGACCTTGACCACCTTGAGATTTTGCATCGTCACAGTCTCGATACCCATACGACCCATCATTCGCTTTCCTTTGAAGACGCGACCTGGGGTGGTTCGGTTACCGATCGATCCTGAGGTTCGGTGCTTTCGCTCGACACCGTGGCCATCACCGAAACCGTGGAAGTTGTGGCGCTTCATAACGCCCGCAGTTCCCTTTCCGAGCGAAGTTCCGGTTGCATCGATGACATCACCGGCGGTGAATACATCGGCCTTGATCTCTTGACCGAGGGAATAAGAGTTAGCGGCAGAGGTGCGAAGCTCTGCGACATCTTTACGAGGAGTGACGCCAGCTTTGGCGAAATGACCAGCCTCTGGCTTTGCCACTTTACGTGGATCGATGGCACCGAATGCCAACTGGATCGCTTCGTATCCATCCTTCTCGATGGTTCTAATTTGAGTGATGACACATGGTCCAGCTTCGACCACCGTCACAGGAATCACCTTGTTCTGCTCATCGAAGACCTGAGTCATGCCGAGCTTGGTGCCAAGGATTCCCTTGATCGCCGCGCTATGCGCTTGAGTGTTTTTCATCGGTCTTCCCCTTAGAGCTTGATCTCGATATCGACGCCAGCAGGGAGATCCAGACGCATCAATGAGTCGACGGTCTTTGGCGTCGGGTCGATGATGTCGATGAGGCGCTTATGGGTGCGCATCTCGAAGTGCTCGCGGCTGTCCTTATATTTGTGTGGAGAGCGGATGACGCAGTACACATTCTTCTCTGTGGGCAGCGGTACTGGGCCCGCGACAGTCGCCCCGGTGCGTTCGACGGTTTCCACGATTTTCTTCGCGGAAGAGTCGATCACCTCATGGTCGTATGCCTTGAGCCTGATGCGGATCTTCTGTCCGGCCATCTCTTCTCCTTCTTCGGGTCCCTCTACTTCACAACTGGTTCAAAACTTTTTCTTTCGCTTTCGTCTTCGCCTTGCGGTGGGGCTTTCGCCCCACCGAGGCTCACACGAGAGTTACTGCATTACTACTTTTTATCCCTACTTCTTGATCTTGGTGACTCGACCTGCGCCGACGGTTCGACCGCCTTCACGGATAGCGAAACGAAGACCCTCTTCCATAGCGATTGGCTGGATCAAAGCAACTGCCATTTCGACGTTGTCGCCTGGCATCACCATGTCCTTGCCTCCTGGAAGTGTCACAACACCGGTCACGTCAGTTGTACGGAAGTAGAACTGAGGACGGTAGTTGTTGAAGAACGGGGTATGACGACCACCTTCATCCTTGGAAAGGATGTAGACAGATGCATCGAATTCAGTATGTGGCGTGATCGAACCAGGCTTGCAGCAAACCTGACCGCGCTCGACATCTTCGCGCTTTAGTCCACGAAGCAAGAGACCAACGTTCTCGCCTGCTTGACCCTCATCGAGGAGCTTGCGGAACATTTCGACACCGGTAACGACAGTCTTCTGTGACGCCTCACGGATACCGACGATCTCAATTTCTTCGTTGACCTTGACGATGCCACGCTCGATACGACCGGTGACAACGGTGCCACGGCCGGTGATAGTGAAGACGTCTTCGACTGGCATCAAGAACGGCTTCTCTGTCTCACGAGCTGGTGTTGGGATGAACTCATCGACTGCTGCCATGAGATCCATCAACTTGTTGCCCCACTCAGCATCACCCTCGAGCGCCTTGAGTGCAGAGACTCGGACGATCGGAGTGGTGTCGCCTGGGAACTCGTACTTCTTGAGGAGGTCGCGGACTTCCTCTTCGACGAGCATCAAAATTTCTTCATCATCAACCATGTCGGACTTGTTGAGTGCGACGACGATTGAAGGAACGCCAACCTGACGTGCAAGGAGGACGTGCTCCTTGGTCTGTGGCATTGGGCCATCGGTCGCTGCGACTACGAGAATCGCACCGTCCATCTGTGCCGCACCAGTGATCATGTTCTTGATGTAGTCGGCGTGGCCTGGGCAGTCGACGTGTGCATAGTGACGCTTCTCAGTCTGATACTCGATGTGAGCGATTGAGATCGTGATACCACGCTGACGCTCTTCAGGCGCCTTGTCGATCTGATCGAATGCGCTTACCTCATTGAGGTTTGGATACTTGTCGTGAAGCACCTTGGAAATCGCCGCAGTAAGAGTTGTCTTACCGTGGTCGATGTGACCGATGGTGCCGATGTTCACGTGCGGTTTATTCCGCTCGAACTTCGCCTTTGTCACTCTCTGTTCCTCTTTCTTTTCTCGTGTGTGTTGTTACTCGCCGCGAACCTTCGCGATGATTTCCTTCGATACCGCTGCTGGAACTTCAGCGTAGGAATCGAATTGCATCGAGTAGGAAGCGCGACCCTGAGTCTTGCTTCGTAGATCTCCGACATAGCCGAACATCTCCGAAAGTGGGACCAGTGCCCTCACAACGCGGGCACCAGAACGCTCGTCCATGGCCTGGATCTGGCCACGTCGAGAGTTGAGGTCGCCGATGACATCACCCATGAAATCTTCAGGAGTGACAACTTCGACGGACATCATCGGTTCGAGCAGTGCAGGAGAGGCCAAACGAGCCGCTTCCTTGAATGCTGCGATACCGGCGATCTTGAAGGCGAGTTCCGATGAATCAACATCGTGATACGCACCATCAAGAAGAGTTACGCGGACATCAGTGAGTGGATATCCAGCAAGGGGTCCGGTCTGCATTGCCTCTTGGCAACCATCATCAACTGCAGGGATGTATTCGCGTGGAATACGTCCACCCGTGACCTTATTGACGAATTCATAACCGGCAGGAACTTCACCGACTGGAAGTGGTTCGAGTGAGATCTGGACCTTTGCGAACTGACCAGAACCACCAGTCTGCTTCTTATGGGTGTAGTCATACTTCTCAACAAGCTTTCGAAGCGTCTCGCGGTAGGCAACTTGTGGCTTACCGACATTTGCTTCTACTTTGAATTCACGCTTCATACGATCGACGAGGATCTCAAGGTGCAACTCGCCCATTCCACCGATGATGGTCTGGCCAGTCTCTTCATCTGATCGGACATGGAATGTTGGATCTTCTTCAGCCAGACGTTGGATCGCGGTTCCTAGTTTCTCTTGATCGCCCTTTGTCTTCGGCTCGATCGCAACGTGGATAACTGGATCCGGGAATTCCATCGACTCGAGGATCACTGGCTTATCTGGATCAGAGAGGGTGTCGCCTGTGGTGGTGTCCTTAAGACCCATCACAGCGATAATCATTCCGGCGCCTGCGGTATCGCGCTCTTCACGCTTGTTGGCGTGCATCTGATAGATCTTTCCGATGCGCTCCTTGCGGTCCTTGGTTGAGTTAAGGACTCCGGTACCTGCGGTGAGGGTTCCGGAATAGATGCGAACGAAGGTGAGCTTTCCAAGGTGAGGATCGCTCATGATCTTGAAGGCGAGCGCTGAGAATGGCTCGCTATCGGAAGGTTTGCGGGCGATCTCTTCTGCGGAGTTGCCCATCTTGGTTCCGATGATTGCTTCGACATCGAGTGGGCTTGGCAGGTAACGAACGACTGCATCAAGCATTGGTTGGACGCCCTTGTTCTTGAAAGCAGAACCAGTGAGAACTGGTGTCGCCTTATCTGCAAGGGTCGCACGACGAATTCCAGCAATGATCTCTTCTTCGGAGAGTTCTTGTCCCTCGAGATATTTCTCCATCACTGCGTCATCTTTATCAGCGAGAGTTTCGATCAGATCGTGTCGAGCTTTATCTGCAACATCTTTGAGGTTTGCAGGGATTTCTTCGACGAGGTAATCCTCGCCCTTCTTCGTCTCGCCCGGCCAGACAAGTGCCTTCATCTGGATAAGGTCAATGACTCCGACGAAATCAGCTTCGGCACCGATTGGGATCTGAAGTACGAGTGGAGTAGCGCGAAGGCGATCCTTGATCATGCTCACGCAACGATCGAAGGATGCACCAGTTCGATCGAGTTTGTTGACGAAACAAATTCTTGGGACTTTGTACTTATCTGCTTGGCGCCAGACTGTCTCTGATTGTGGCTCAACACCTGCGACGCCATCGAAGACTGCAACCGCTCCATCAAGGACGCGAAGTGATCGCTCGACCTCGACAGTGAAGTCGACGTGACCTGGGGTATCGATGATGTTGATCAAGTGGTCTTTCCAGAAGCATGTAGTCGCAGCCGAAGTGATTGTGATTCCGCGCTCTTGCTCTTGTTCCATCCAGTCCATAGTCGCAGCGCCATCATGGACTTCACCGATCTTGTAGTTGATACCGGTGTAGAAAAGGATTCGCTCAGTGGTCGTCGTCTTACCGGCATCGATGTGAGCCATGATGCCGATGTTGCGGACGGTTGAGAGATCAACTGCCGTATCGATAGCTGCCACTTCTTCTCTTCCTCTTCTTCTCTTCTTATTGAATCTCTAGGTTGTTCTCTGGTTGATTCTTTGTTGGTCTCGGGATTACCAGCGGTAATGAGCAAAGGCCTTGTTCGCCTCTGCCATCTTGTGGGTGTCTTCGCGACGCTTCACTGCTGCGCCAAGTCCATTGCTGGCGTCGATGATCTCGTTTGTCAGGCGCTCTGCCATTGACTTCTCGCGACGATCGCTTGCGTTCTCGACCAACCAACGAAGTGCAAGTGTCATCGCACGTGCAGCCTTCACTTCAACCGGTACCTGATAAGTAGCGCCACCGACTCGTCGTGAGCGAACTTCAACAGATGGCTTGACATTGTCGATTGCGCGCTTGAGTGTGATCACTGGATCAACTTCAGCCTTTGAACGGCAACCTTCCATCGCGTTGTAGACAATCGCTTCAGCAGTCGATCGCTTACCGGATGTTAGAACTCGATTGATCAATGCAGTGACAACCGGTGAGTTATAGACCGGATCAGCAATGACCTGCTTCTTGGGAGCGGGACCTTTACGAGGCATCTTCTGTTATCTCCCTTTACTTCTTATCGCGCTTTGCGCCATAGCGGGAACGGGCTTGCTTACGATCTTTGACACCTTGAGTGTCGAGTGAACCGCGAACGATCTTGTAACGAACGCCAGGAAGATCCTTCACACGGCCACCACGAACCAAAACGATTGAGTGCTCTTGCAGATTGTGTCCTTCACCAGGGATGTATGCAGTTACTTCCATTCCACTTGTCAGACGAACGCGCGCAACTTTGCGAAGTGCAGAGTTCGGCTTCTTTGGTGTCGTCGTGTAAACACGAGTACAGACACCGCGACGTTGCGGACTTCCCTTGAGTGCAGGTGTCGTCGTCTTCGAAGATTTCTCGACGCGACCCTTGCGGACCAGCTGCTGAATAGTTGGCACTGCTCTCTCTTCTCTCTGGCTTACGCCTTCTTTTCTTTGACGCGTTCGCTAACTCCCGACCCACGCGGTCGGGTGTGTCGCAACACATCGCATTTTCATCCAGGCAAAGTCACACGACAGAGACTTAGATGAACTTCATCTTGATTGCTCACTACTTTTTTCCTGCGTCAGTCCCAGCAACGAGACAACCGAAGGCAGGAAGCCCACGTGAACAAGAGCGCGAGGGTAGCCGAGCCCAGCGCTGTGGGTCAAAATTGCCCTTACTCCCCTTTGACCCAGTGATCTTGTATTTCGAAGTTGCGACACGCCGATAATTCCCCTGTTAGCCTTTGCTTATGGCTCGCAAAGTAAAGAAAACCCCCGCCAAAGTTATCCGCCGTGGCCGCTCATCCACATCCCGAGTCAGCTCGAAGAACCAGGTAACGATCCCGGTTGAGCTGCTTCGCGCCGTAAACATCGAGATTGGCGATGTTGTGCGCTTCACCGAAGATGGGAAGGGGCGAATAGTCCTTGAAAAGATCGATGAACCAGCATGGAAGAGCAGTCTTCGTGAACTCATTGGGTCTGAGCCGAATTTCGGCAAGGACTTTGACTATAAGAAGGAGCGTGAAGAGTGGGATGCCAGGCTGACACTTCGTGGCTGATTGCTCTTTTGGATGGAGCGGACCATCATCACGCAGAAGCTGTCGCTCAATTTGAGAGTTTGAAGATTCCTCCAGCCGTAAGCGCGTTAACCATCGCAGAGGTCCTAAGCCGGTTTCCAACCCGGAGAAGTCAGCGGGCAAAGAAGCTAAAAGCAGCTTTTCCTTCGATTCTTGCCGTTGAAACCGCCGTCGCCGCGCGGGCAGCTGATATTCGAGTCGAATATCAAGTTTCTCTAGGTGAAGCAATCATCATCGCCTCAGCCTTGGCCGAAAAGCAAGAGCTACTCACCTTTGACCAAAGGATGAAAGCCATTTACGAGCGCCTGGCTTGATGTCGAGTGGTTCGTGCGCTTGCTCTAGATGAGAGACTTCACCTAGACCAAGCGCAAGGAGAAGCGTGAGCAGTGCGGGAGCAATAACAACACCAAAGTTACGAGGCGTCATACATCTTGTGATGTCTCCACTTTCTTTGGTTGCAGGGCTAACCCTGGTCACCATTGCTCATGAACTAAGAGGGCGAATCACACTTGGGATTCTCACGCTCACTGCTGGATTTCTCTTCACAAGTAGCGCCCTCTATCACCGCGTGAAATGGCGCGAATCGATGAAAGCACTCTGGCGACGAATCGATCATGCAAATATTCCGCTCCTGATTGCAGGGACATATACGCCTTTCGCTATTTTTCTTCTCGATTCAAGAAAAGCAACGCTCTTGCTATCCATCATCTGGGGTACTGCTGTCTCTGCAGCGATATTTCGAATCGCGTGGATAACGGCGCCACGATGGCTTTACGTGCCTATCTACATTGCACTTGGTTGGATGGCTTTGATTTATCTCCCCGACTTCTACCGTGAAGGTGGCGTTGCAATATTCACTTTAATTCTTGTCGGCGGAATTCTTTATTCAGCAGGCGGAGTCATCTACGCGCTGAAGAAGCCAAACTTCTCATTCAACTGGTTCGGCTTTCATGAACTCTTTCATGCGATGACCGCAGCTGCATTTATCTGCCACTTTGTTGCTGCTGCACTGGTTGTCTATCTTGCAAACTAGATTTGAAGCCTCTAGAGCCGTTCCAAGATCATCTTGATGTCCTCGATAGAGGTCCATGGATTCACTATCGCAAAACGCAATAGGGGCTCTCCTCTATGAAAAGAAGGCGTCACAAAAGCAACTTGGTCGCCTAATAACTTCTCGCTCCAGGCTTTGTAATCATCCAACTTCCAACCTTTTCGAGTGAATGCCACGATCGACAGAGTCGGTTCCATCAATAGTTCAAGGTTTGGATGGGCTTTGATGAGAACTGCGGCAGCTTGGGCAACGTCCATCGTCTTATCCATTGCCTTGGCATACTTCTTGGTTCCATGCGCGGCCAGTGAGAACCAGAACGGAAGACCCCTGGCACGACGTGTCAGATGGATCGCATAATCAGATGGATTCCACTCACCTCGCTCAAGTGCTTCCAGATAGCCAGCGCTTTGGGTGTGGACTCTCCGGGCAATCTCTGGATTTCTATAGATGAGCGCGCATGCATCAAATGGCGCGAATAGCCACTTATGGGGATCGACAATAAGTGAATCTGCTTTCTCTACCCCGCGAAATAGTGGCTTTGTGCGTTCAGATGCAAGCGCGGCAAGCCCATACGCTCCGTCAACATGAAACCAGATCCCTAGTTCTCTAGCGACGTTGGCAATCTCAGCGATCTCATCAATGACACCAAGATTGGTTGTTCCTGCCGTTGCGACAATCGCAAAGACTCGCTTCTTGGGATTCTCCAGATGAAACTCATCTATCGCCTGAGCAACTTTCTTTCCCAACAATCTATTACTTTCATCAGTGGCAATAGTCAGGATTTCTACATCCATCACTTCAGCTGCCGATTTGATCGATGAGTGGGCCTCCGTTGAGCATGCAATAATCCACTTTTCGATCTCTGGGTGTTTGCTTTTCGCATCATGACGAGCAGTCACAAGTGCCGAGAGATTTCCGATCGTTCCACCTTGGACAAATGTGCCACCCGACCCTTCGGGAAGTCCTGCTAGATCACTGATCCATTTCAGCGCCTGATTCTCAGCAAAGACCGCGCCCGCCCCCTCTAACCAAGAACCGCCATAGAGCGCGGAGGCACCAACGACTAGGTCAAAGAGGTTGGCTGATTCAGTCGGGGCTGATGGGATGAAAGCTAAATACCTAGGGTGATCAGTTGAAATACATGCAGGAGCCAGCACATCTTTGAAAAGTTGTAGAGCTTTCTCGCCCCCGAGCCCACTTTCAGTAATGGTCTCGCCCACTTCTTCACAAAGTTCTTCGTAGCTCCATGGATGATCAAGCGGTGGGTCTGTCTTGAGTCGAATCAGCGAGTAATCGAGAATTTTCGCAGCAAGCGAATCGATTTCTTCATCAAACTCATGCATGTGTGCAGATTACTCCGAAAGAGAGAAGGAAAATATAAGGGCCCCGAGTCGCCTCGGGGCCCTTAACTGTTAGGACTTCCGTCCTATTACTTCTTCTTAACGAGCATCGACATCGAACTCATCGAGCCTGACCGCCTCACCCGAACCTGTTGATTCAAATGGTGTGTAGTCGTACTCGTCGTAGGCGGCGTAGACCGCTGCCTTCGCTTCCTCGGTCGGTTCGACCTTGACGTTTCGATAACGTGCAAGACCGGTACCGGCTGGGATCAGCTTGCCGATGATGACGTTCTCTTTGAGACCAAGAAGCGGATCGCGCTTCTCGGCGAGCGCTGCGTCGGTAAGGACGCGAGTCGTCTCTTGGAACGATGCAGCAGAGAGCCACGATTCAGTAGCAAGAGATGCCTTGGTTATACCCATCAACTCGGCACGACCTGCAGCTGCTTTGCCGCCTTCTTGGACGACGCGACGATTCTCTGCTTCGAGGCGAGCGCGATCGACCAACTCACCAGGTAGCAATTCAGTCTCACCGGGTTCAAGAACCGTGACGCGCTTGAGCATCTGACGAACGATGATCTCGATGTGCTTATCATGGATCGATACACCTTGTGATCGATAGACCTCTTGGATCTCAGTGACAAGGTGAACTTGGGTGGCACGTGGGCCGAGGATTCGAAGAACTTGCTTCGGATCGATCGCACCGACGACCAACTTCTCACCAACACCGACACGTTGTCCCTCTTCAACCAGAAGTTTCTGGCGACGAGAGATTGGATAAGCAGTCGCTTCGCCACCATCTTCTGGGGTGACGAGGATCTTCTTGCCCTTTGAATCTTCCATGAAGGAGACGACGCCGGCTGCTTCTGCAATCGGAGCAACGCCCTTTGGCGTACGGGCTTCGAAGAGTTCGACGACACGTGGCAGACCATGTGTGATGTCATCTCCAGCCACACCACCGGTGTGGAAGGTACGCATCGTCAACTGGGTTCCTGGCTCACCGATTGATTGAGCAGCAATGATTCCCACCGCTTCGCCCACATCGACCAACTTGCCTGAAGCCATTGAACGGCCGTAGCACATAGAGCACTGACCGAACTTGGAATCGCAAGTGAGAACCGAGCGAACCTTCACTTCGGTGACGCCGTTGCTGAGCAAGAGATCGATATGACGATCGCCTAGATCGGTGCCTGCAGCAAGGACTTCCTTGCCATTTGCCGAGACCGCTTCAGCGAGAACGCGACCATAGATCGAAGTCTCAACATGCTCATCGCGAACGATTCCTTCAGGAGTCTTCGCGCCGATGACAAGTGTAAGTCCACGATCGGTACCGCAATCCTCTTCACGGATGATGACATCTTGTGCCACATCGCAAAGACGTCGAGTGAGGTAACCCGAGTCAGCGGTACGAAGTGCGGTATCTGCAAGACCCTTGCGCGCACCGTGAGTTGAGATGAAGTACTCGAGTACTGATAGACCTTCGCGGAAGTTCGACTTGATCGGACGAGCGATGATTTCGCCCTTCGGATTCGCAACAAGTCCACGCATACCTGCGATCTGTCTGATCTGCATCATATTTCCGCGAGCACCGGAGTAGACCATCATCCAAACTGGATTGGTCTTCGGGAAGTTCTTCTCCATGCTCTCGCCGATCTTGGCAGTAGCTTCAGTCCAGATCTCGATCAATTCCTGACGACGCTCGTCATTGGTGATCAGACCGTTGTCATATTGCTTCTGGACCTTGTCAGCATCAGCCTCGTACTTGTCGAGGATCTCCTGCTTGAGTGGTGGCGTGACGACATCTTCGATACCGATTGTCGCTGCAGCGCGAGTTGCCCAGTAGAAGCCGAGCGCCTTGAGTTGATCAAGGACTGCTGCGACGACGACCTTCGGGTAAGTCTCCGCAAGGCGATCGACGATTCCGGAGATGCCCTTCTTCGTCACTTCGCCATCGACAAAACCAAAGTCAGATGGAAGAACCTCGTTGAAGAGTGCTCGACCAAGAGTGGTTTCGCGAGTCTCATTTCCAAGGCGGATCTTGATCGTCGCCTGGAGTGAGAGTGTGCGCTGTTCATAGGCCATCAATGCCTCTGCGATCGAGGTGAATGCACGGCCTTCGCCGACTTCACCATCTCGCTGTGAGGTCAGGAAGAAGATGCCAAGAACCATGTCCTGTGTCGGTGTCGCAAGAGGACGACCGCTCGCTGGCGAGAGGATGTTGTTCGAGGAGAGCATCAAGATGCGCGCCTCCGCTTGTGCCTCTGCAGAGAGTGGGACGTGAACCGCCATCTGATCGCCGTCGAAGTCTGCGTTAAATGCAGTACAGACGAGCGGATGGATCTGGATCGCCTTACCTTCAATCAAGAGTGGTTCGAAAGCTTGGATACCAAGTCGGTGAAGTGTCGGTGCTCGGTTGAGCAAGACCGGATGCTCTGCGATGACCTCTTCGAGGACATCCCAAACAACCGCACGTGAACGCTCGACCATACGCTTTGCAGACTTGATGTTCTGGGCGTGGTTGAGGTCAACAAGTCGCTTCATAACGAATGGCTTGAAAAGTTCGAGTGCCATCTGCTTTGGCAGACCGCATTGATGCAACTTCAACTGTGGACCAGCGACGATAACTGAACGACCCGAGTAATCAACGCGCTTTCCGAGCAAGTTCTGTCGGAATCGACCTTGCTTACCCTTAAGCATGTCGCTGAGTGACTTAAGTGCGCGGTTTCCAGGTCCAGTGACCGGACGACCACGTCGACCATTATCAAAGAGCGCATCGACTGCTTCTTGAAGCATTCGCTTCTCGTTGTTGACGATGATTTCTGGTGCACCAAGATCGACCAATCGCTTGAGACGATTGTTGCGGTTGATGACACGGCGATAGAGATCATTGAGATCTGATGTCGCAAAGCGACCACCATCGAGTTGAACCATCGGACGAAGATCCGGTGGAATGACTGGGATGCAATCAAGGACCATCGAGGTCGCTGAGTTGCCGGTGCTGAGGAAGGAGTTGACCACCTTGAGACGCTTGATCGCGCGGGTCTTCTTCTGTCCCTTGCCGTTTTGGCTCAGGTCATTCAACTTATCAAACTCGGCCTGAAGGTCGAATGTCTCAAGTCGGCGTTGGATCGCAGCAGCGCCCATCGCACCTTTGAAATACATTCCGTAACGATCACGCATAGTGCGATAGAGATTCTCATCGCCCTCGAGATCTTGGACCTTCAAATTCTTGAAACGTGACCAGACTTCTTGCAATCTATCGAGTTCTTTCTGGTGACGTTCACGGATCGACTTCAACTCACGCTCTGCAGATTCGCGAACCTTTCGGCGAGCGTCAGACTTCGCGCCCTCTTCCTCAAGTTCCGCCAAGTCGGCCTCAAGCTTCTTTTGGCGCGTATCGAGATCGAGATCGCGCTTGGTTTCGATCTTCTTGAGATCGGTCGCAAGCTTCTTCTCGAGCTTTGGTAGATCCTCTTCACGAAGTTCGTTATCAACTTCAGTGATCATGTAAGCAGCGAAGTAGATGACCTTCTCGAGATCCTTCGGTGCAAGATCGAGGAGGTAACCAAGTCGGCTTGGAACACCTTTGAAGTACCAGATATGCGTTACAGGAGCAGCAAGCTCGATATGACCCATGCGCTCACGACGAACTTTGGCTCGAGTTACCTCGACGCCGCATCGCTCGCAGATGATTCCTTTGAATCGAACGCGCTTGTACTTACCGCAGTAGCACTCCCAGTCACGGGTTGGTCCGAAGATCTTCTCGTCGAAGAGTCCGTCTTTCTCCGGCTTGAGGGTTCGGTAGTTGATGGTCTCTGGCTTCTTTACCTCGCCGAAGGACCACTCACGGATGTTTCCTGCTGATGCAAGACCAATCCGCAGTTCATCGAAGAAATTGACATCTAACATTTCTTTTCAGCCCCCTATCAAACTTCTTCGACCGAACTTGGCTCAACCCTGGATAGGTTAATTCCGAGTTCTTCAGCGGTTCTAAATACTTCTTCATCAGTGTCGCGCATCTCGATGGCGACGCCCTCAGATGAGAGAACTTCGACATTGAGGCAGAGCGACTGCATCTCTTTCACCAAGACCTTGAATGACTCAGGGATTCCTGGCTCTGGGATGTTCTCTCCCTTGACGATCGCTTCGTAAACCTTGACGCGACCGAGGACATCGTCGGATTTGATGGTGAGCAGCTCTTGCAAGGTATAGGCAGCGCCATACGCCTCAAGTGCCCAGACTTCCATCTCACCAAATCGCTGACCACCGAACTGTGCTTTTCCACCAAGTGGTTGCTGGGTGATCATCGAGTAAGGACCAGTCGAACGTGCGTGGATCTTGTCATCGACCAAGTGGTGCAACTTCAAGATATACATGTAACCGACTGAGATGCCATCACGATATGGCTCACCGGTGCGACCATCGAAGAGTTGCGCTTTACCGCGCTCATCGACAAGTTGCATTCCATCCTTATTAAGAAGTGTCGAACCGAGAAGTCCGAAGATCTCATCTTCTTTCGCACCATCGAAGACTGGTGTCGCAACGCGAGTTCCAGGTTCGGCAGCAGCTGCACCGAGGTCTGACATACGACGCTTCCAATCAGCATCGTCGCCGACAACTTGCCAACCGCTCTTTGCGACCCAACCAAGGTGAGTTTCGAGAACCTGACCGACATTCATACGTCCCGGAACACCAAGCGGATTAAGTACGACATCAACTGGAGTTCCATCGGCGAGGAATGGCATATCTTCGACGGGGAGGATCTTGGAGATGACGCCCTTATTTCCGTGGCGACCAGCGAGCTTGTCACCATCTTGGATCTTTCGCTTCTGTGCGACATAGACGCGAACAACTTGATTGACACCAGCAGGGAGGTCATAACCCTCATCGATATCTTGGATCTTCACATCGATAATTCGGCCACCTTCACCGTGCGGAACCTTGAGTGAGGTATCGCGAACTTCACGAGCCTTCTCACCAAAGATCGCTCGAAGCAATCGCTCTTCAGGAGTCAGTTCAGTCTCGCCCTTCGGCGTTACCTTTCCCACCAAGATATCGCCGGGAACAACCTCAGCACCGATGCGGATGATTCCGCGATCATCGAGATCTGCGAGGACCTCCTCTGAGACGTTCGGGATATCGCGAGTGATCTCTTCAGGTCCGAGCTTTGTGTCTCGGGCATCAACTTCGTACTCCTCTATATGAATAGAGGAGAGAACATCGTCTTGGACGAGACGCTGGGACAAGATGATCGCGTCTTCGAAGTTATGTCCTTCCCATGACATGAAAGCAACAAGAAGGTTCTTGCCAAGGGCCATCTCACCAAGTTGGGTGCTAGGACCATCTGCAATCACCTGGCCTACATTGATCTTCTCGCCTACCGAGACGACAGCGCGCTGATTGCGTGAAGTGCCTTGGTTTGAGCGGATGAATTTCTCCAGCATATAAAGGTCTTCATCGCCTTCATCTGTCTTTACGACAACGCGATCTGCTTCGACCTCTGTGACAACGCCGGCACGTGTTGCAGTGACAACATCTCCAGCATCAACAGCGGCGCGGAATTCCATACCTGTTCCAACAAGTGGAGACTCGGCACGAATCAGCGGAACTGCCTGACGCATCATGTTTGAGCCCATCAATGCGCGGTTCGCGTCATCGTGCTCAAGGAATGGAATCATCGCGGTCGAAACCGAAACCATCTGACGTGGTGAGACATCCATGTAATCAACTTCTTCTGCGTTGATGTACTCGACTTCGCCACCACGACGTCGAACCAGAACCTTCGCCTCAGCGAAGTGATTGTCCTCAGTCAATGGCGCGTTCGCCTGAGCAATGATGTGCTCGTCTTCTTGATCAGCTGTTAGGTAATCGACCTGATCTGAGACTTTACCCTTCACAACTTTTCGATACGGGGTCTCTACGAAACCAAATGGAGTAAGTCGGCCATAAGTCGCGAGCGCACCAATCAGACCGATATTCGGACCTTCTGGTGTCTCAATCGGACACATACGTCCATAGTGAGATGGGTGAACGTCACGGACTTCGAATCCTGCGCGATCTCGTGAGAGTCCGCCTGGTCCGAGCGCCGAGAGACGTCGCTTATGAGTAAGACCGGAAAGTGGATTGGTCTGATCCATGAACTGCGAGAGCTGTGATGTTCCGAAGAACTCTTTGATCGATGCAGTCACCGGGCGGATGTTGATCAAGGTCTGTGGCGTGATCGCCTCGACATCTTGAGTGGTCATACGTTCTTTGACCACACGCTCCATACGGGAAAGCCCGGTACGGACCTGGTTCTGGATCAATTCACCAACGCTTCGAAGACGACGGTTTCCGAAGTGGTCGATATCGTCGACTTCTACGCGTACTTCACGGCCGGTCTCATGCACCTGGCGGCCATAATCCATAAACGCATCTCCACGATGGACCGCTGCGAGATAGCGAATAGTCGCGACGATATCTTCGATGGTGAGAAGGTTTTGCGTTAGTTCATGCTTGATACCAAGCTTCTTATTGATCTTGTAGCGACCGACCTTTGCAAGGTCATAACGCTTCGGATTGAAGTAAAGATTTTGGATTAACTGGAGCGCCGCTTCCTTTGTTGGTGGCTCACCAGGACGCATCTTTCGATAGATATCAAGTAACGCGTTGTCTTGATCGTGAACGGTGTCCTTCTCCAGGGTTCCCTTCACAGAATCGAAATCGCCGAATTCTTCTGCTACCTGTTCATCGCTCCATCCGAGCGCCTTGAGGAAGACAGTGACAGATTGCTTACGCTTTCGGTCGATACGAACGCCGACAAAATCCTTCTTGTCAATCTCGAACTCAAGCCATGCACCACGGCTTGGGATGATTTTTGCGGTGAGGACATCTTTGTCGGATGACTTCTCAATGGTTCGATCAAAGTAGACCCCAGGTGAGCGAACAAGTTGTGAGACAACAACGCGCTCTGTTCCGTTGATGATGAATGTGCCGCGCTTGGTCATCAAAGGGAAGTCGCCCATGAAAACTGTCTGTGACTTGATTTCACCAGTCACGTTGTTCATGAACTCAGCAGTTACGAAGAGTGGCCTCGAATAAGTGAGGTCTCGCTCTTTGCATTCGATCTCACTGAACTTCGCATCCTCGAAGTAGTGATCACGGAACGAGAGTGACATCGTTCCCTGCACATCTTCTATTGGAGAGATCTCTTCAAAGATCTCCTGGAGTCCAGACTGCTTTGGGACATCGTCCCGACCCTCTTCAATCGCCTTTGCGAGTCGACCCTGCCACGCCGAGTTACCCAGCAACCAATCGAAGCTCTCGATCTGGTGCGCTAGGAGGTTCGGTACTTCTTGTGGTTCACGGATCTTGGCGAATGAAATTCTCTTTGGTGCATTTGATTTTGATTTCGCGGCCAAAATATTTCCTTCCGGAGGTAAGGCGCACGCAACTAGAAGGTCCGAGCCGCTATATGCAGGACCCCCAGGGATTTTGTGCGAAGGGGAAGGGTATCGCCGGGGGGTGGGGGGTGTCTAATCCGAGCGGTCTGCTCACCCTCTCCACTCGGCCAGCCCGTTTCCCATATTCCAATGGGGGTGAGCTGACCCCTAAATTTGAGCGATGCTCTCCCCTGCAGCCGATCGCCGACTCAGGCAAATTCTTTCGGTTCTACTTCTTTCTGGACTCCTTCCTGTTTTGTTGCCCGCAGGATCCTATACCGAAACAGTCACGGCCACCGACTCGCTCGGCGATACAGCCACAACAACTCTGTCTATCACAGTTCAAACAGTTATAAGCGCACCGGCATTTACTGTTGGGAAAGGAACGCTTCCAGGATCTTTCAAACTCACTTTTTCACCGGTCACTGGTGCGAGTTCCTACACAGTCAAGGTCTACAAGTCCAACGACTCTTTTGCTTCACCCTTCGCAACAATTTCAAATTACGTTTCAGGTACTGACATCCAAGATGGTGACCCTAATACTTGTTCGAACTCTTCCACTCCAATCTGTTACGGAATCGCAGTTGGACACACTTTCAAGTTCACTATTACTCCTGTTGCTTCGGCTGGATATTCCTCGACAGGTGAAGGAAGCCAATCAAGTAAATACGCGATGTTCCGGCCTTTTGGTGCCTCTGTTACTGCCCCTCGAAGTGGGGTCGTTGGCCTAGACATTTTGGATGCCTACTGGAATCAAAATGTTGGCAAGAGTGGAGTCATCGCCTATATCTATCGAAATACCGATAACTACGCCTCTGTCTATGAGACAGCAAGCATCACAGGAACTAGTTGGAACCGAGTTGCAGTACCGGCCGGCGATTCATACACGGTCTCACTCAAACATCTTGGTGCCACTGTGAGTGACACGGTCTGGTTTGACTCTGATGAATCAGACAAGACCTCTCCAGGAATTTTCGTCTGAAACAAACCAGATGCACCAAGTGCTATCACTGCAGAAAGAAATGGAAGTGGATCCATCCGAATCTCCTGGACTCGAGCGAGTGGTCCCTATCAAACCTATTATTACCATGTATCGACGGATGGCTCCTCATGGGGCGCTTCTCGAGGAAATACAACTTCTGACTCAGCCACAATCACTGGCCTAACAAACGGCACTGCTTACTACGTCCGCGTCTACAACTACGGATCTGGAACATACGAACGCGCATCTGACTACGTGATTATGTCGGACACAATCACTCCCGCAGGAACACCAGGCCCAGTAGCGACGAGCGGCTCTTCTCCGGGTGATGCCTCAATCGCAGTGGTATGGACTGCCCCTTCTAGCAACGGCGGCAGTGCCATTACGGGCTACCTCATTGAATACTCAGCGACATCGCCTACCTATAGCGAGAGCATCACTGCGCTTTCGACGGATACTCGACTCACCCTTACCGGATTGGTAAATGGCACTTCATATTACGTGCGAATCAAGGCAGTAAACGCAGTCGGTGCGGGAGATGCTGTTGATTTGGGAGGTGGCTCCACAATCCTTGTAAAAGGAACAGCGGGATCAACGGTCGGTGCAGTGACTTCGATAACGCGAACCACGGCAACGATTAGTGCAACTATTAACGCCCGCGGAAACACAACAACACCAACGCTGAGGTGGGGACTTGCGGGTGGTTCACAGACGGACACAAATCTCTCAGCCGTCACATCAGATAGCGTCCTCGTGACAAGCAATCTCACAGGCTTATCCCCTGGAAGGCGTTATCAAGTCACATCAGATGTCAATCCCGGGATCAGCCAAGATGTCGGAGGTCGTCCTATTTACTTCACTACGACTCCTGATTCCCCGACCGGAGTTTCTTCAACAAGTACGACTTCAAAGGTAACTGTCTCCTGGACTTACGACTCTGGCGCAAGTGGATACTGGTTCACTTACAACGCGATTGCCCTCCTCAGTGGCGTTCAAGTCGGATTGGGATGCACCGATGTAAGCGCCTCTAGCGGTGGACGTTCGAGTTGTGAGTTCACTGGCTTGACCGCAAATACGACTTACACGTTCCAAATCACCTCAAAGATAAATGGTGGTGATTACGGAAATGGAACTTCTGATGCTTATGTTCTTACCGCTGCTACAGATCCCAACATCGCTACGATCTCACTCAACATAAATGGCGGAAATCTCAATGTGATGCGTGGCTCCACTATCAACATAGTCGCCACAACCAATGTCGCAGGTACCGTCACATTCCGAGCAAATGGTCGAATCATCTCCGGGTGCAAACAGAAGGCAACTTCTTCACTGCAGGCAACCTGCCCCTGGCGTCCTTCAAGGCACGGCGTCGTCAGCGTTACCGCACTCTTCAATCCCACCAGCAATCAATACACAAATGTGACTACCTCGCCTACCTCAGTCACCATGACAAGGCGAACTAGCCGCTAGAAGTAGGTTCACGGGGGTAGCTCGTTGTGGCTTTAAGGATGCTGACTTACCATCGCGGGGTGACCAAGCGCCTACGTTCATGGCTGGCGTGGTTGCTTGCCGCATTGCTTCTCCCATTGATGTTCTTAGTGCAGAACGTGCCAGCAAATGCTGTCTCATCAAATCCCACACCCGACTGCAGTGCAGGTTCTACGTGCACAATCACCTTCGCGTACTCGGGTGATTACTACGCCTGGACTTTGCCTAACGGCATCACCTCGATAGATGTGAGTCTTTCCGGTGCCCAGGGTGGATCTGGTTCGTCTCCGGGCGGGAAAGGGGGCGTAGTCGCTGGAACACTCTCTGTGAGCCCGGGCGCCACGATCTATGTTTATGTCGGCGGTCAAAATGGATGGAATGGTGGAGGCAGTGGAGGTACAGGGGGCCCAGTTTCATATAACTCCAGCAGTGGCGGAGGAGCAAGCGATATTCGAATTGGTGGAACAGCCTTAACCGATCGAAAAGTAGTTGCAGGAGGAGGTGGCGGTGCTGGACGCGGTAATTGCTCAACACAGCAAGGTGGTGGTGGTGGTTACCCAGGTGGTCTTGGAGGCGTCGGTGGCACTGTCAATTCAGGAAACAATGGTGGAACAAATGGAGGAGGCGTCAACGGTACCTACTATGGAGGCACTTCCTGCACTTGGTCTACATATGGTGGTGGTGGCGGTGGACAAAATGGAGGTGGTGGAGCTGGTGGTTATGGAACTAGCACTGGCGGAAGCTCAGGAAATTGTGGAAGTGCTAACTCGAATCCTGGAATCGGTGGAAGCACGGGTGTTACTTCAGGATGTTTTGGAGTGGGAGGCAATGGCGGAACCATGACGAATGGTGGCGGTGGCGGAGGCGGTGGCGGCTGGTACGGAGGCGGACCTGGTGGCGGAAACTGGGGTTCTGGTGGCGGTGGCGGTTCATCCTATTTAGGAGAATTAACAAACTCTTCCTATGCGAACGCAAATAGAAGTGGAAACGGTACCGCTTCAATAACTTACTTGAACGTTCCCACAGTCAGTTCTTTCAATTCAGCCCAATCCACACCTACAAATAGTCTCTCGAGCTTTACTTATTCCCTTACATTCTCTGAAACCGTCAATACAGTGGCGGCAGCAGACTTCAGTAATGGCGGTACAGCGACGGGATGTTCATTCACTCCAAGTGCGAGTTCCGGAAAAAGTGTCACCCTCACCATCTCAGGATGTTCTGAAGGAACGCTCACACCCCGAGTAAATCAAAATAGTGTGTTCGGTACTGTGACAAATTTAAATGGACCACCTGATACATCTTCGGCTACCACAACCATTGTTATTGACCGCACAGCGCCGACCGTCTCAAGAGTTGACTCACCGACTGCGGGAACTTATTCGCCTACGGGCGCACCTCGAGGCCCGAACATGGACTTCTCAGTACGTATGAGTGAATCAGTCACAGTTTCTACAGGTGTGGGTATCCCAAGGCTGACGTTAACCGTGGGAAGTTCTACTCAGTACGCGAGCTATCTCTCGCAAAGTGACTCCACAACATTGACCTTCCGCTACACCATCGATTCATCACTGACTCAAGTGGACACGAATGGTGTGACTATGACTTCGTCACTTGATCTCAATGGCGGATCGATTTCCGACTATGCAGGCAACGCCTTGAGCAATACGACAATCACTCCCCCTACGCTCACCTCTGTTCTTGTCGCGCAAAAAGCAAGTGCGCCAACCATCACACTCATCACTCCCGGTGATACACGACTGACAGTTGCATTCACTGCAGGCGCAGATAATGGATCTCCCATCACCAACTACAAGTACTCACTTAATGGAGCCGCCTCTATTGCATTCTCACCTGTCGATACCACCACTCCGGTTGTTATCACCGGACTCACAAATGGAACTGGATATTCTGTGAGGTTGATTCCTGTAACGGCAGTTGGCGATGGAGACACATCAACCGCGGTCACTGAGACTCCCACGGCAGTAGTTGTGAGTGCGGGATCCAATATCTCAACCTCCTATGGTCGAATCGAAACGTCGACGGCCTTCACCGCATCTGGAGGGACTTCTCCCTACTCATTTTCTTTATCACCAACCGTTTCAGGAATATCGATCAACTCAAGCACTGGTCGAGTAACGACATCTTCGACGCTCGCAGTTGGTAGTTATTCATCCAATGTTGTCGCCACTGATGCGAGCAGTCGAACCGGGCGAACGGCAATAACGGTAACTGTCACTAAGGCAACGCCCACTTTCTCTGCTTGGAGTAATGTCACTAAGACCTTTGGCAACTCCCCTTACTCAATTGATTCACCCACAGTTACTGGATCCCTCGCTGGAACCTTCACCTATACATCTTCCAATTCTTCGGTTATCTCGATCTCGGGGTCCACTGCGACCGTGGCTGGGGCAGGAAGTGCGACTATAACCGCGCTCTTCACACCAACCGATAGTTCAAACTATGAAACGGCTACAACGACAAACACTGTCACAGTCAACAAGGCATCGCAGACAATAACTTTCGGCGCGCTTTCAAATCGCACACTAGGAACTGGGACATTCCTATTGAGCGCATCCGACACTTCATCTAGCGGTCTTGCTCTCGCTTACTCCTCGGCCACTCTCGCAACATGCACCCTTTCTGGCTCAGACTCACGAACTGTCACATTAGTCTCGGCAGGAACTTGCACTATCAATGCTAACCAGGCCGGAAATGGCAACTACGACTCAGCTACGACAGTTACGAGATCCTTCACAATTTCTTCGGCACTTTTGATCACGACGCCTTCTGGTGCATCGCTCTCTGCAACTTATAACTCCGCATTCACACTCACTCTTTCTTCGTCCGGCGGCTCAGGCGGAAATGTATTCACTCTGGCTACTGGGACATTGCCTTCTGGAGTTCTACTTAACTCATCTTCTGGAGTGATTTCAGGAACGCCATCAACAGCTGGCAACTTTGCAATCATCATCACCGTTACTGACAGTAACTCAGCGACTGCTTCAACTTCTAGCTTCACAATCGCAGTGGCTCAGCTCAATCCAACTGTCTCTCTCGCTCTCGCGGGTGGAGTGAGTTCGACGCCAATCGGGGTCTCGATAAATATCACCGCCACCGTCTCACAAGACGGAACGCTTACTTTCAAATCAGGTGGTTCAACACTCTCAGGATGTTCATCCGTCTCATCAAGTAGTGGAAGTGCGACATGCTCGTGGACTCCAGGGGCGCTGGGTTCTGCATCACTCACTGCTGACTTGGTTCCTACTGATAGCACCAACTACGCCAATGTGACCTCATCCGCACTCAATGTGACAGTTGTGAGCGGCTCTACAACAATCGAGATCTCATTCTCAAGTTCGATTTCTAAAGGCAAGACCATAACTATCACTGCATCAACGACAAATATCGCGGGCGAAGTGACTTTCAAAGTGAATAGTCGAAACATCAAAGGATGCGTCAATCGCAACGTTTCAGCAGGAAGTGCGACCTGTTCCTGGAAGGTGGCTCTCCATGGAAATCAAACCGTTGCTGCGACCTTCA
>Ga0194126_10000713_pt1 | contig 55785 bp, 41 predicted proteins | sample TA2KigC150mmetaG_FD_148641 | JGI IMG/M metagenome (GOLD analysis project Ga0194126, IMG submission 148641) | Freshwater microbial communities from Lake Tanganyika, Tanzania - TA2015035 Kigoma Deep Cast 150m | ecosystem: Environmental > Aquatic > Freshwater > Lake | place: Tanzania: Lake... | reverse complement strand
CGCGATGTCCGAGCCTGCTATCCTGAGGGCTAGTCTGGATCCCGCGAGTTTCGCGAGCCGCCGAGACCGGCCAGCTCGCAGGCGCCCGGAATCACCGCAGCGACCGAGGGCGATCCCCGAGGCCCCTCGGCAGCCGACAGAGCCCGTCTTCAGCGCAGGTTGACGGTCGCGCTCGCCTTCCCTCCTTTGACGCTGTCGTAGCTGACGGTCATGGCCCCCGAGCCCTTGACGAGGTACATGATGGTCCGCGCGGTCTTTCCGGGGTGGCCGTTGCGGACCAGGATGCGCTTGAGGTCCTTCTGGTCGATGAGCGGGGTCACGGACGGCCGGACCTTGTAGACCTCCTTGTTGTCGATGAACCCGGCGGCGATGACCTCGACGCCCCGGCCCTCGACGGTCAGCAGGTCGGGCCGGACGACGCCGTTCTGGGCCGCCTTGGCCATGATCGTCGGCGCCGTCTTGGGATTGGTGATGTCGACGAAGACCCGGAAGACCCCGCCGCCGACGGCCTCGACCGACGCCCCGCCCACCTTGACGATCGGCATCTCGTCGGCCTGGTAAAGTGTGAAGGCCATGTTGCGGTGGCAGAGCTCCTCGTTCATGAACCGCGGCGGGACCCGGCCCTGGAACTTCTTCCAGACGCCGCCCATCTCGACCTTCCCGTACTGGGGATGGTCGAAGGGCGTCCATTCGACGAACTGGTCGCCGAACTCGAGATGCCGGTCGAAGAAATAGCGCGACACCTGGGGCGCGATCGGGCTCGACGGGTCCTTCTGCTGGTCCTTGAGGGCCGGGCTGGTGAAGTACTGCTCGCCGCTCCAGAGCTCGTTGGAGAACGAGATGACCCCCAGCCCGTCGTTCGTCCAGTCGATGAACCCGCCGTGGACGGTGTAGAGGCCGCTCCAGATGACGAGGTAGCGGTAGAACGGGAGGATGCGCTCGCCGCTGCGGCCGAGCTCCTCGTAGAAGCGGACGTCGGACATCGGGTATTCGCCCGCGGGCTCGGCCCCCGGCCCGCGGAGGATCATGCCCCCGGTGTTGTGGTAGCTCTGGACGCCGGCGATGTTCGGGTGGGCCATGAGGAAGTCGTTGACGGCCCGCGTCTCGGGCAGCTGGAAGGGGTAGTCCATGGCCCCGCCCTGGACGTAATTGGGCTGCCAGTCGCTGGCCCAGTTCCGGTTGGGATCGTAGCTTCCCGGCCCGTCCTCGTTGATCAGGCCGTCGCCGTCGTTGTCGATGCCCTCCGTGCCGAGGAGGATGTAGTCGCCCGGCTCGCCGAAGGGCGCGGGCTCCAGGATGTTCGGGTCGAGGCGGCTGATCCGGTGAGTGCCGCGGCCGGGGACGCGCGTCCGGATCTGCTCGATGACGCCGTTGCCGTTGATGTCCTCGGGCGGGTCCTCGTCGAACAGGCCGTCGTTGTCGTCGTCGACCGGGACGTGGCCCGTGCGGGCGTTGCCGCCCGGCCCCTCCATGAAGTACTGCCGGCCGTCGGGATTGACCGTGGGGATGATGTAGAACACCCGCTCGTCGACCAGGCGGGTGATGTCGGCGATGCGGCCGTAGTTCTCCATGAGGTACCAGATCGTGTACAGGCAGACCTCGCCGCCCTGGATCTCGTTGCCGTGGATGTTGGCCTCGATGTACATGGCGGCCTTGCTCGTCTCCGGGCCCGTGGCCGGGTTGTTGACGGTCATCAGCATGATGTCCAGCCCGTTGTGGCTCTTGCCGATGGACCGGAGCTTGAGGAACTTCGGGAAGGCGGCCTCGAGCCTCTTCATGTCCGCGTAGAGCTCGGGAACGTCGTGCCAGCGGTTGAAGTCGAGCTTGACCTTGAACGGCGGGTCGGAGGCCTTTTGGCCGAGCGAGGAGGGCGACAGGAGGACGAGCGCCGCGGCCCCAAGGAGAAGCGCGGAGAACAGCCGCGCCGCTTTCTTCTTTGCGGGTTCCCTATTGATCATCGATCTCATGTTCCGTCTCCTACTTCAGGGTGATCCGGACCGAGTCCCGCCCCCCCTTCTGGGAGGACACCACGAGCTCCACGACCCGGCCCGTCTTGCCGCGGACGATCCATTCGTACTTGACCCGGCCGCCGCTTCCGGCCAGGGCCTGGAAGAACTCCGTCTTGGCGTGACCCGAGACGACCTCCCCGGGCTCGACGCCGAGCTGGACCATGGTCGGCTTGACCGACCGGGAGGCCACGCCGTGGGCCAGGGCCGTGGGCCAGAATCCCGCGTTCTCTATCTCGGCCTTGACGCGGAAGAGCCCGCCGCCGTGGTTCAGGACCTCGGTCGCGGCGATCCTCACCCGCGGGAAGAGCGAAGCGAGATGGACGGCGAACTTGGCATGGGCCGCCGCCAGCGCGGCGATCTTCTCCGCCGGCGGGTTGACGGCCGCGTACGGTTTGAACCCGCCGATCTCGACCTCGCCGAGGTCGGGATGGCGGAACTTCGTCCAGGGGACGAAGCCGTCGATCTTTTCGGAATCCATCCAGCGAAGGACCTGCTTGTCGATCCCCGGCGGGACGGGCGCGGCGCCCTCGCCGGGGGCCGCGCCGGCGGCCGCCGTCCGGCGGCCGGATTGGATCATCTGGAGGACATCCTGCCCGCCGCCCGAGACCATGATGGACATCGTCTCCCCGCCTCGGGGCTCCTGGCCGGCCGGGCGGCCCGGGGCTTCACCGGCAATCGGGGCGGCGCCCGGCATCCTCTTCTGGCCCGGCGTTTCGGGACCCGTCCCGAAGCCCGGGGTCGAGAACGACGGGATGCCGAACTGATAGTATCCGTACTCGAAGAAAGCGCCCTTCGGTTCCCGGACATGGAGGGGCTGCCGGATGCCCGTCAGTTCGATGTACTTGTCGCTCGCGGACTTGAAGTAATCGACATCGGCGGCGTTGACCGTGGTCGCCGGACGTCGATCCGGCATCCGGAAACGGTCGGCGGGTTGGGCCTGCGCCGGCCCGGCCGTCGCCTGCGTCAATTGGCTGAGCATCTCGAAGGAAAACTCGCCCATGCCCCTGCGCCCGAACCCGAGAGCGGGCGCCGTCTGGATCATGCCCACGCTCCGGACGCCGGCGTTGGCCGCGTCGGCGAAGCGGACGAGGTCGAGCTCGCGGGCCGGGCCAAGCCGCCCGGCCGAGGTCGGCGGGACGATGAGGTTGTCGCTGTGGCCGAACGTCAGCACGGCGGCGACGTGGCGGCGCGTCAGGATCCAGTCCAGCAGGGCCCGGGACTCCATCTCGCTGGCCATGTGCGGCCCGGCGTCGGCCTGGTAATAAGGGTAGGCGTGCATGAAGTTCCGGTTGAGGTCGACGCCGCCCGGCGGGTCCTCGTTGATGAACCCGTCCTTGTCGTTGTCGATGCCCTCCCAATAGAGCTTGTATCCGCCGGCCTCCCCTTTCTTCGGGTCGGCCTTCTTCATCAGGCGGGGCTCCTCGGGGTCGATCATGTACTCGCCGCCGGCGGCCTTGGCCCGCATGACGGCGATGAAGCCGTCCTTGTTGAGGTCCTCGGGGCCGTCCTCGTCGACGCGGCCGTCGTTGTCGTCGTCGACAGGCCGGGCGTTCGTGCGCCGTCCGGTCTTGACGGGGGCGAACATCGCTTCCGCTCCGTCGGGGTTGACCCGGGGGATGACATAGACGACGGCGTTGTCGAGCCGGTCCTTGACCTCGGGGTCGGCCGGGTAGCTTTTGAGGAGGTGGGCCGCCGTGAAGAGGGCCAGTTCGCCGCCGACGAGGTGGTCGCCCTCGAACGTGGCGGCCACGAGCAGGGCCGGCCTGTCCTTGACGGGGACCCCCGCCGGGTTGGCGATCTCCAGGACCCAGATGTCTCGGCCGCCGAGCGTCTTGCCGATGGACGAGACGCGGGCCAGGGACTTGTAGGTCCCGGCCAGGCCCTGGATAGCGGAGGTCAGCTCCGCGTAGTTCCGGTACTTGGCGAATTCCTGGGCTCGGGCGGGGCCGGCCGCGATCGCCAGACATAGCGCGGCGAACACCGGCAGGGCTACCGCCCGGCGAAGCGCGGAGTTTCCTTGTTTCAAGCGCAATGGGGCCTCCTTGATAGATGATGCTTCTTCCATCCAGTATTTCCCGGAAGTCCGTCGCGAGGCGGCGATGGGTGTCGCCCTGACGACCCCCGTAGCGGAGGGGGACCCGTCGGCCTCCGACGGGGGAACCGTCGGGACAGGTTCCCGGGGGGGCCGGGGGGCTAAGGGCGATACCCATCGCCAAGCCGAACAGAGGACTTCCGCGTATTGGGAGAAGAAAACTGAAGGTGGGGCGTGAAAAAGGGCGAACGAATTGGCCATTCGTCCGTTTAGACTGCGGCCCCCGCGGATTCTTCCCGAAAGGCGGTGCTCTCTTTGCATTTTTTTAATATAATGACCTCTCATGCGCCAACCCAAGCCCCTCTCCCGCCGCGGATTCATCCGGACGGGCGCGACCGCCGCGGCCGCGTGGACCATCGTCCCCCGCCGCCTTCTGGGCGGCCCCGGCTTTACCCCCCCGAGCGACACGCTGACCAGGGCGGTCGTCGGCGTCGGGGGCATGGGCCGCGGCCATCTCTTCTATCCCGGGGCCGTCGTCCGGGCCGTCTGCGACGTCGACCGGGGCCACCTCGCGGCCGCCGTCGAGGCCTGCGGCCCCGGCGTCGCGGCCTATACGGATTTTCGCGAGGTCCTGGAGCGCCCGGATATCGACATCGTCCACATCGCGACGCCTCCCCACTGGCACGCCCCGATCTCGATCGCCGCCGCCGAGGCCGGCAAGGACGTCTGGTGCGAGAAACCCATGACCCGGACGATCGCCGAGGGCCGGGCCGTCGTCCGGGCCGTCGAGCGGACGGGCCGGATCTTCCGGGTCAACACCTGGTTCCGGTTCCAGGACCGCTTCTACGGGTTCGGCACGGCCGTCAAGCCCGTCAAGAAGGTCGTCCAAAGCGGGCTTCTCGGCTGGCCTCTGAAAGCGACGGTCAGCGCGGCCACGGGGTTCGATTGGAAATTCTACTGGAGCGGCCTGACCAACCTCCCTCCCGAGCCCGTGCCGCCCGAGCTCGACTATGAATTCTGGCTGGGCCCGGCCCCGTACAAGCCCTACCATCCGCACCGGGTCCACGGGACCTTCCGCGGCTACTGGGACTACGACGGCGGCGGTCTCGGGGACATGGGCATGCATTACCTCGATCCCGTCCAGTACCTCCTCGGCAAGGACGACACCAGCCCGGTCGAGGTCTGGGCCGACTGCCCTCAGCAGCACCCCGACGCTTGCGGCTCCTGGCGCCGGATCGAGATGAAGTACGCCGACGGCTGCGTCATCGTCCTGGACGGCGAGAACAGGGACAGGGACGCGCCCTTCCTGGAAGGACCGGGCGGCAGGATCTTCCCCGGGCTCGAGTCCGACATTCCCCGCCTCCGGGAGATCGCGGACGGGCTGCCCGATCCCGAGCCGCAGCTCACGGACTTCGCCGAGGCCGTCCGGACACGGCGGAAATTCGCCCTCAACGAGAGCAACGGGCACCGCTCCTGCACCCTGGTCAACCTGGGCAAGATCGCTGTCCAGCTCGGGCGGCACCTGCGCTTCGACCCGGCCGCCGAGCGTTTCGTCGGTGACGAAGAGGCCAACCGCCTGATCGACCAGCCCATGAGGGCCCCGTGGCGCCTATGACAAAGAAGCTTCTCTCCCTGCTCGTCGCGGCCGTGATGTTCGGGCCGCCGGCGGCCCTTTTCGGGTCCGGCCCGCCGCCCGGCCTGAGGGACAGGGTCGGCGGCATCCTGGAGCGTTTCCCGGCCGAAAGCCCCTCTGAAAAGGACGCATTGGCGGCGGAGCTTCTCGGCCTGGGCCCAGGAGCGGTCTCGGAGATCTGCAGCCGCGTCCTGCCCGCCGGGGAGGGAGACGACAGCAAAGCCCGGTTCGCCCTGAACGCCCTGGCCGTCCACGTCACCCGGCCCGGGGCCGAGGCCGAACGCCGTCCGTTCGTCAAAGAAGTGTTGAAAAGCCTCGAAGCCGCCCCGGCGGCGGAAGCCAAGGCCTTTCTCATCTCCCAGATCCAGCTCTCGGGAAAGGATGAGGCCGTCCGTCCTCTCGCGCGCTATCTGCGCGACGAGCGCCTGGCCGAGCCCGCCGTTCAGGCCCTTCTCGCCATCCGGGGCCCGGCAGCGGCCCGAGCCCTCCTGAAAGCCCTGGATCGGTCGCCGTCATCCGTCCGTCCGGCCCTCGTCAAGGCCTTGGGCGAACTCCGCAGCCGCGAGGCCGTGAAGAAGCTCCTCCCCTATGCGACGAGCCCGGACGTTAATATCAGGACGACGGCCCTTTTCGCTCTGGCCAACATCGGCGACCCGGCCGCGGGCCCGGTCCTCGAACGCGCCCGCATCGCGGCCTCCCCCCACGAGCGATCGCAAGCGCCCTCGCTCTACATCCTCTACGCGCGGCGGCTCGCCGAGTCCGGGAGGGCGGCCGAGGCCATGACCGTGGCCCGCGCGCTTCTTGCGTCCTACGCGGGCCCGGAAGAGAGCCACGTGGCGGCCCAAGCGCTGAGCTTGCTCGTGTCCGTTCTCAAGGACGGCGCCCTCCCCGACCTCCTGGCGGCCATGGACGCCGGCGGCCGCAAGCTGCGCGGCGCGGCCCTCGAGCTGGCGGCGGCCATCCCCGGGAGCGCGGCCACGGCCGCCTGGATAGAAACAGCTGGAAGCTCGGCTCCCGAAGCCCGGGCCGACATCGTCGTCATGCTCGGCCGCCGCGGGGACAAGGAAGCCCTCCCGTTCGTCCGCAGGAGCCTGAGCGACGGGGAAAAAGCGGTCCGGGCGGCGGCCATCCCGGCCGCGGCCCGATTGGGCGGCGAGGCTTCGCTTGCGGACCTTTTCGCGCTCGTCGATTCGGAGGGCGAGGCCGAGCTGGCCGTATTGAAGGAAGCTCTCTTGGGCTTCCCCCGGGCCGCGGTCGTGCCCGAAGCCGTCCGCCGGTTGGAGAGCGCACCCGTTCCCGGCAGGGCCCTTTTGATCGCTCTCGTCGGCGAGAAGGGAGCCCGGGAAGAGATCGGCCGGGTTTACGCGTTGGCCGATGACCCGGAGCCCGCCGTCCGGGCGGCGGCCGTCGCCGCCCTGGCCAAGCTGGCCTCCGAGGAAGACCTGCCCCGGCTCATCAAAATGCTGGCGGCCGCTTCCGGCGCCGAAGATATCCTGCATCTCCAGGAAGCGGCGGCCGCCGCGGCGCGCAGGGCTCCCGACCCCGCCGTCCGGGCCGACGCCCTCCTCGGCCTCATGAAAAATGCTTCACCGTCCGAGAAACTGGCCATCTTGAGGGTCCTCCCGGCCCTCGGCGGGACGAAGGCCCTGCGGGCTGTCGCCGGCGAGGCCCGGGGCCCGGACCTTCAGGCCCAAGGCGTCGCCGTTCTGGCCCTGGCCCGATGGCCGGACATCAGCGCGGCCGTCGAGCTCCTGCGCGTCGCCGAAACGACGCCCGACCTCAGGAACCGCCTCCTCGCCCTGCACGGATATGCCCAATCGGTCGGGCGTTCGGCCCTGCCGAACCGCAAAAAGCTGGAGCTTCTCAGGACCGCCCTCGAGCGGGCCAAGGACGACAGCGGCCGAAGGCCGGTCCTGGTCGGGCTGTCCGCGATCCGCGAGCCCGAGTCGTTCCGGCTGCTTTCGGAGCATCTCGACAGCCCCGCTCTCCGGGACACCGCCGCCGCGGCCCTGCTGGACATGGCCTCGTCGCAATCCGCCTCCGAGCGGTGGCTCTCCGGTCACGAGGCCGTCTCGATCCTCCGACGGGTCGAGGCCGGGGAGCCGGACCCGTCCGAGCGGGGCCGGATCGGGAACATCATCTCCGAACGGCTGAGGCTGGGCGGCTTCACGCCCCTGTTCAACGGCCGGGACCTGGCCGGCTGGAAGGGCCTCGTGGCCGACCCGCCGAAACGGGCGGCCATGACCCCGGACGAGCTGCGCGCCGCCCAGGCCGAAGCCGACGAGAGGATGCGGGACCACTGGAGCGTGTCGGACGGCGTGCTCGTCTTCGACGGGAAAGGCGAGAGCCTCCGCGCGGCCCGCGACTACGGGGATTTCGAGCTGCTCGTCGACTGGAAGATCGAAACAGGCGGGGACAGCGGCCTCTATCTCCGCGGCTCGCCTCAGGTCCAGATCTGGGACGCCGAAGCCAATCCGGCCGGCTCGGGCGGCCTCTATAACAATCAGAAGGCGCCGAGCCGGCCCCTCGAGAAAGCCGACCGGCCGGCGGGCGAGTGGAACACGTTCCGGGTGGTCATGATCGGCGAGCGGGTCACGGTCTATCTCAACGACCGGATGGTCGTCGACAACACCGTGCTCGAGAATTATTGGGAGCGCGACAAGCCGATCTACCCGACGGGACAGATCGAGCTCCAGGCCCACGGCGATCCCCTGTGGTTCAGGAACATCTTCATCCGGGAGATCCCCCGAGACACGGCCGTCCCGGAGATCGCCGCGGCTGAAACCGCCGAGGGCTTCGTCCCTCTTTTCAACGGCCGCGACCTCGCCGGCTGGACGGGCGACACGGAAGGCTATGTCGCGGAGAACGGCAGGCTCGTCGGGCATCCCGAGCGCAAGGGCGGCAACCTCTTCACGGAGAAGGAATACGCCGATTTCGTTCTGCGCTTCGATTTCAAGCTGACCCCGGCCGCCAACAACGGCCTGGGCGTTAGGGCCCCCCTCGAAGGGGACGCCGCCTACGCCGGGATGGAGATCCAGGTCCTCGAGGACGGCTCGCCGCGATACTGGGACCTCCGGCCCTACCAGTACCACGGCTCCATCTACGGGGTCGTGGCCGCCAGGCGGGGCGTCCTTCGGCCCGTGGGCGAATGGAACTCCGAAGAGGTCACGGTCAGCGGGCGGCGGGTCACGGTCGTCGTCAACGGGACGACCGTCGTCGACGCCGACCTCGACGCGGCGAGCGCCGGAGGGACCGTGGACGGCCGGGACCACCCCGGCCTGGCCCGGGAAAGGGGCCACATCGGCTTCCTCGGCCACGGCTCCCTCGTCGAGTTCCGGACGATCCGGATCCGCGAGCTCAAGTAACTTCGCTTCAGGGGAGCGGGCCGCGGGGCAGCGGTCCCAGGCCGAGGACCCGGCGGGCCACGGCGTTGATGTGGGTGTTGTCGATGATCGGCCCCGGGTACCACAGACCCTTGTAGTCGATGAAGAGACGGGCCCCGGCCCCCGTCGCCGACAGGGTCACCAGCTCGTTGGCATGCCCCGAAGTGCCGTAGCTCACCTCGCCGTCGGGGTAGACGAACTCGGAAACGTAGCCGGCGCCGGCCGCCTTCCGTTTCGCCTTGAGGTCCTCGTCAGGGAGCCGGTCCTGGCGGGGCAGGTCGCCGAGGCCCATCGGCTTTCCGGGGTCCAGCCTCAGCAGGCCCGTGGTGTGATCGGCCGTCACGAGGAGCAGGGTGTTCGTCCAATCGACGGCGTCTCCCGGCATGTCGATATAGGCGACGGCCGCCCGAACGGCCTCTTCGAGGTCGGACATGGCGCCGATCATCCGCCCGAAATCGTTGTCGTGGTGGGCCCAGTCGATGTCGCCCTGCTCGATCATGACGAAAAAGCCGCTGGGGTTTTGGCCCAGGACCCGCAGGGCCGCCAGCGTCGCGTCGAGAAGGGCGGGGTTCTCCAGGGCGGCCCGGGCGACCGAGGGCGAGCCCGGGCTGTCCCCGGCGACAGGCGTCTCGAAATTGCCCTCCGGTCCGCCGAACAGGCCGAACAGCTTCCGGCCTTCGGCGACCGCCCTTTCGGCGGCGGCCAGCAGGGCGACCCCTCCGTCGACGCCGGGCTCCCTTTCGACGAACACGTATTCCCGTTCCGCCCGGAGCTCGTCGAGCAGGGCGGCGGAGATGTAGCCCTTGTCCGGATCGAGGCCGGGATTGGCGAGCAGCGGATGCCCGCCGCCGATGACGACGTCCGGCCTCGTCTCACGGATGATCTCGTCGGCGATGCCGGTGCCGGGCTTCTCTTTATAGCCGGTGTAATAATGTGTCCTGCTGATGTTGTGGCTGACGAAGGGCGCGGGTGTCGCGTGATTGAAGGGCACCGTGCTGACGACCCCGACGGCCCCGCCCGTCGCCTCCCGGTAATCCTCGACAAGCGTCCGGAGACGCCCTTCCGGGCCTTTGTCGGGCAGCCAGGAGACGCGGCCCGAGGCCGTCTTTCGCCCCGTGGCCATGGCCGTCGCGGCCGCGGCCGAATCGACGGACGGCCGGATCCTCATGGCCCCCGCCGGGGCCGGGAACAGCGTGTCCCACGGGTGGGGCGCCCGCCCCTCGCGCTGGGCGTCGTACCCGATGGACGGGCTGAATGTCCCTTCACGGTACGGAGGCCGGCCTTCGGCGGCGGCGTTCTTGTCGTACGCCGTGACGTCCCAGGTCGCGACGTACGCCTTGACGGCGAAGGGGTGCCAGGCCAGGCCGCGGTCGTGGCCGTAGAGGTAGCGGCTCGCGGCTATCTCCGAGCCCAGGGACATGCCGTCGCCGATGAACAGGATGACGTGCTTCGCGACGGGGGCCGGCGGCTCGGGGCGGCGGCAGCCGGCCGCGAAGACGAGGGCCAGGAGGGCCAGGACGGCGGCCCCGAACCAAAAGGCGTCTTTCCGGCGGAGCTTCATGACCTTCCTCCCGGCCCGCGGCCCTTATCGCGTCTCCACCAGGCCGGCCAGCTTGAGGACCTCGATGTGATTGAAGATGGCCTGCAGAGTGGACTTCCGCTCGTATTGGGCGTCGAGCATCTTCTTGATGTCGAGAACGCTGCGGCGGCCGTCGATGAGCAGCTGGAGCTCGTTGGCGTTGGCCAGGGCGAGATCCTTGCCCGCGACGGGATATTTGGCCCTCTCGGCGGCCGGGACGGCCGTGATCGATTTCTGATACTCCCGGTAGCCGTTCTCGCGGACCCGGGCCGTCGGCCGGGGCACGGACCGGGCCGCCCTTTTCTCGAGGTCCGAGAGGACGATCGTCCCTCGCTTCACGCCGAGCCTGCGGGCCGCGGCGTCCGCGTGGGCCTCGAGGGCCAGGACCTGGGCGTCGCCGGCGGCCTGGACGGCCTGCTTGAGCCGGCCGATATGGCCGGCGAGGGCGGCGTCTCCCGGGGCCAGCTCGAGGAGGGAATCGAGTGTCTCCTTTTCGTTCATGACGGCCGCCTCGATCGTCCAGCGGGCCGTTTTGTAAGCCTCGGCCAAAGACCCGGCATCCGCGCCGTTCAGCGTCTCGAGCCCGACGACGAGCTGGTGGCCCAGGCGTCTCGTCCCGTTGCTGGCCGTTTCGCCGGCGATCCGGGCGGCCATGTCCGCGCCGGCGGCGGCCACGGTGTAGGCCCCGGCCGCCCCGATGATCGCCGCCCGTTTGAGCTGGGTCGGGTCGGCTTTGTCGGCCGTGTCGCCGGAGGTGTGGTACCAGGTGTCGGGCCAGGCGATCATCATGATGCCGGGAACGCCGACCCCCCAGTCGTTGAAAACCTCGTGGTCGGAGGCCCCGTAGTGGGTCTCGATGGAATAGGCGAAAGGCTCGTCGGACCCCGTCGGGGCGACGACGCGGACCGGGACCCGGAAGGGCGTGCTCCGGTTCTGGATGCGCTCCCGTCCGCCCTCCCCGAGATACCGGTAATAGTTCTCCATGACGTCGTTGATGTAGTGGGGATTGCCATAGGTCGTCCGCATCAGGCAGAAGAAGGCCTGGTTCCTGGACAGCCATTCCCCGACCATGTCCATGTTGATGTTGCAGAGCGTCTTCTCCATGAGCGGCTGGTTGGCCTGGACCCACAGGCCGATGCCCGAGAACTCGGGGCCCCAGATGAAGCGGATGGTCCGCTTGGGCCGGGGCAGGCGGCCCTCCTCGATGAGCGTGTGGAGGACGCGGGCGACCTCGAGGATGCCGGCGCTGCCGGAGATGTTGTCGTTGGCCCCCTGCTTCTGGAAGCCTTCGAAAAGATGCGCCGACAGGATGATCTCGCCGGCGGACGGATCGGAGCCAGGGATGCGGCAGACGACGTTCTCGAGGTCGACGGTCTCGGTCTTGGACTCGACCACGGCCCGGGCGGTGATCTTCTCGCCCGCGAGCAGCCGGCGCTTGAGGATGTCGCCCTCGCGGGCGTTCAGCTGGAAGGCGAACTTCGGCTCCTGGCCGGCGGGCTCGGCCTGTTCGGACCCCGGCCGGCGGCGGCCGGAGATGCCCGCCCAGGGCATCTGGAGCGGGTCCTCGAAAGGCCGCGACGTGCTGATGGAGACGACCCCCAGCGCCCCCTGTTGGACCGAGGCCCCGTAGGCCGCCCCGAGGCTCCCCTCGCAGACGGCGATCCGGCCGTCGACCTTGGCCTCCTGGATCTCCTTGGGCGTCCCCCGTCCGATCCAGACCAGCTCGGCCGTGACGTCGGTCGAGGCGCTGCCGGCGGCCAGCATCGGCAGCATGTCGTTGATGGAGGCGATCTTCCTCCGTCCGGGCTTCGTTTCCCACAGCTCGCCCTTGAGCGGGCGCCAGGCCTGCCCGCCGGGGTAGGCGACGACCTCGACGCCCGCCAGCCCGTACTGCTCGAGCTTGCGGAGGACGACCCGGGTCTCGAAGAAGAGCCCGGTGTACTCGTCGTCGAACCGCTCGCGGTTGAAGGCGTTGATCTCGGCGACCGTGTTCCAGGCCGCCTCGCCGGAGGCCTCGCCGACGATCTCGTCCATCTGGCCCTTCGGCAGGAACGTCCAATAGAGCCACGGCGTGTACTGGGCGGAGAGAACGACGGCCATCACGGCCCCAACAGCCAGGGCCATCGACCAGCGCTTGGGCATGCGGATCTCCTCTGGGCAACGTGAGCCCGTTTCGTCAGAGCGGATTAATATATCAGATTTCGGCCGCGGGTCAACTTGGCCCGACGCGACGGGCGAGCCGGGAGCCGTCACGCCGCGCCGAGGAAATCGAAGCTGATCTTCTTCTGGATGTTGGCGATCTGCGCGAAGGCCTGCTTCAGAAGCGTCTCCTCGATGTGGGTCAGCTCGCTGGGATCGATGTCATTTCCCGGGGCCTCGTTCCTGTCGAGCGCCCGGGCCTGGCGGGCCAGACGAAGCTGCATGAGGTAATCATAGACCTTGGCCGCCTCGTCGTGGAGGCTCTCGCGGAGCGTGCCGAGGCCCAGGAGGGCGTGGAGCCTGTCGAGAGTATTGACGTCGGCGACACCGTGGCGGAAGGCGTAGAGCCGGGCGAAATTGACCACCGGCATCATGGCATCCTTGATGTTGAACGTCCGGTGGCCTTCCTTGCCCTCCTCGGTGACGATATGGCCGAAAAAGCTGAGGGGGGGTTTGTATTGCAGGGTGTACTGGGCGTAGTGGAGGAGGAACGGGGGCTCCTGGGCGAGGACGCCGTCGATGTGGCGGCGGAGCTCGGCGGCGAACTCCGCCTCTCCGTGGACGGTCCGGAAATCGAAGAAGATCTTGAGCTCGAGGATGTCCTTGGGCTCGGCCGTTCTGAGCCACTCGGCGAAATCCCCCTTCCAGACCCTCAACGGCTGGCACCAGCGCGGGTTGCCGGACATGACCTCTCCCAGGCAGAGCGGGTACCCGGCCAGGGCCATGCCCTCCGACACGAACCGGCCCAGCTTGAGGAAATAGGCCTGGATGTCGGCCACGGCCTCCTCGGGCGCGTCCTCAAAGACGATGGCGTGGTCTTGGTCCGTGGCCAACGTCTGCTCTTCCCGGCCTTCGCTGCCCAGGGCCAGGAAAGAAAACCGCGCCGGCGCCGGCCCGAGGTCCGCGGCGCCGAGCTCGAGAAGCCGGATGACGACCGCGTCGGTCACCGCGGTCACGGCCCGGGTGATGTTGCGCGCTTTGGCCCCGCCCTCGACCAAGACCTTGACCAGGTTGGGCAGGCCGCGGCGGGCGGCCGCGATCGCGTCGGGCGTCGGGGCGTGCCGGATCTCCTGGGTGAGCACGGCCAGCGAGTACCTGTGGAACAGCAGGAGCTCGCGGTGGCGGACGACGCCGGTCACCTTGTTCATCTCGTCCCGGACGAGGAGGTGGTCGACGTTCCTCTCCCGCATGGTCAGGATGGCCTCGTAAACGAGGGCCCGGCTCTCGATCGACACGAGCGGGGCGCTCATGATCGCGTGCAGGGGGGTCTCTCCCGTCAGCCCTTGGGCCACGAGGCGGGCCCGGATATCAAGGTCCGTGACCAGCCCGACCGGTTCTCCCTCCGCCGTGACCACGACCGCGGTCGCTCCCCGGGCCGTCATAAGGGCGGCTCCTCCGGCCACGGAGTCCCTGATGTCGCAGAAAACGGGATCGCCGGCGAGCGGAGCGACCGGCTCATTGAGGAACATCAGGGAGGCCTGGAGGTCGGCGATGAGGTTATCCCGGTCGCGGTCGCCGCGGCCGGCCGCGGCCCCGCCGCGCCGGCCGGGCCGCAGGGGCCTGACGGCGATGGCCAATCCCGGGCGCCCGGCGAACGAGAGCCGGGCCGCCGAGAGGGTGACGTCGACCGTCGAGCCGTCGCGCCGCCGGAGGGCCGTCTCCTCGGAGGCCGGGGGTCCCGGACCCTCGAGCTGGGACAGGGCCAGGCCGGGAAAGACCTCGGCCAGGTCGAGCAGCGAGAGCTCGTCCTCGGTGACGTCGAGCAGGTCGAGGAGCGTCGGGTTGGCGAAGGCCGGGCGCCCTTCGAGGACCATCAGGGTCCCTTCGGTGGCGGACTCGGCGAGCGTCCGGTATCTTTCGTGAGATTCACGCAGCTCGTCCTCCGCCTTGGCCCGGCGCCGCTCGATGCGCATGCTCTGGGCAGCGACGAACAGGAGGAGCATGGCGCAGAGGGCCGTGATGCCGATGGAGACCTGGACAAGACGGGCGGCCATGGCCCGGATCTCCCGCTGGACGTCCTCCAGGTAAAGCCCGGTCCCGAGGATCCATCCCCAGGGCGCGAACTTCTTGATGTACGACTGCTTGGGCTCCAGCCGGTCCGGGTCATCCTTCCATTGCCAGACGTACTCGACGTAGGCGTCGCCTTGGTCGCGGAGGGCGTTGACGAACTCCACGAAGATCCGGACGCCGCGGGGGTCCTGGAAGTCGGAGACGTCCCGACCGTTAAGGTCCGTCCGGTAGGGATGCATGATCATCCGCGCCCGCATGTCGGTGATCCAGAAATAGTCCTTGCCTTCGTTGCCGTATCTCAAGTCCTGGATGCGTCCGGCCGCCATGCTCTGCGCCTCGGCGAGCGGCAGCCGGCCGGCCCGGACGTCGGCGTCGTACTCGGCCAGGATGCCGGCGGCGACGTTCGTGAGTTCCCGGATGGTGTCCCGTTTGCGCTCGAGCAGCCGGCCCTCGAACGCGGGGATCAGAACCCAGAAAAAGAAGACGACGAAGAGCCCGATGGCCAGGGCCGTAGGCAGGATGATCCTGAGAAGAAAGGCGTTCCAGTGCGGCCGCGGCAGTGAGCGGCGGGCGGCCGAATCCCTGGGGGGCGGGCGGACGGACATCCCCGCGCCCCGCCGCAGGAGCCCGTCCCGGAAGCCCCGCCAAAGCGTCTCTGGCATGTCTATGGCGAGTTCCGTCGAAGCCGAGAGCTCCGGACCGTGGTAATCGCTGCCGGCGCTGACGAGAAGGCCATGCCGGCCGGCTAAGGCCACGAGGTCTCGACTGAGGTCCTCGGAATACGCGGAGCCAAAGGCTTCGATGCCGTCCAATCCCAGGCCTTTGAACTTGGAAACCAGCTTTTCCAGCGCGGCGAGATCGGGCTTCTGCCCCGGGACTACCGGGTGCGCGAGCACGGCCAGGCCGCCCGCCTCGTGGAGAGCGCGGATGGCCTCGCCCGGCGAGACCGCCCCCGTGGCCAGCCGTTCGGCCGGCGACCGGGTCCTGTCGAACGCGGAGGACAAGGCCTGCAGGGGGGAAGGCCGGCGCAGGCCCGCGGCCCGGCCCAGAAGGTCTCCCAAGACCTTGTTGTCGGGGTCGAAGCCATATCCGAGAATGTGCTTCTCCCCTTCCTCGAGGTCGACGACGGTCAACTCGACGCCCGTGACGAAACCGACGCCCTTCCGGGTCAAGGCCTCGCGGAAGGCGGGGAGTCCCTCGATCGTGTCGTGATCGGTAAGGGCCGCGGTCCGGACCCCCGCGGCGACCAGCCGCTCGGCCAGCTGGCCCGGCGTGAGCTCACCGTCGCTTAGATGGGAGTGGCCGTGGAGGTTGATGCGGACGGATTCTGGCACTTGGCTTCCGGGTCCCTCGAGGGGGCCGCCCCACCATAGCACCTCCGCGGAAACGCTGTCAATAGCCCGTCCCGCCCGCGCCGGGCCCGGCCCGCGTCCTTGATTTTTTCCCCCGGCTATGAGATAAAGGCTAGCCACGCGAGCAGCCGGACGGGCCCATACACGGGCCGGAACAGGCCGGCCGGACACAAAAAAAGGAGGGCAGAGGCCCATGTTGCATGAACCAGCGGCGAAAACGGGGGCGGACCCCGCTTTCTCGTACAAGCGGCGCCTGGGCGCCTGGATGTTCATTCTCTACGCGCTCGTCTACGCCGGTTTCGTCGTCATCAACCTGGTCAGGCCGAGCGCCATGGAGAAGGTCCTGTTCGGCGGGCTGAATCTGGCCGTCGTCTACGGCTTCGGCCTGATCGTCTTCGCCCTCCTCCTGGCCCTCATCTATAACCGGGCCTGCGGCCGGCGGGAGAAGCGCCTCCAAGGGGCCGATCCCCAGGGAGGGCGGGCATGAACGTCCTTTCGATCGTCCTGTTCGTCCTCTTCGTCGGCTTCGTCCTCGGCATCTCCTTCTATTTCGCCGGGCGGGCCAAGTCGGCCAGCGGCTACTACGCCGCCGGCAGCCGGATCCATTGGGGCGTCAACGGCGTCGCCTTCGCCGGCGACTACCTGTCGGCCGCGTCCTTCCTCGGCATCTGCGGCATGATCGCCACGGCCGGCTACGACGGCTTTCTCTACTCCATCGGGTACCTGGCCGGCTGGGTGGTCGCTCTGTTCATCGTCGCCGAGCCCCTCAAGCGGCTGGGCAAGTACACCTTCACGGACGCCCTCGACGCGAACTACAACCATCGCGGGATCAAGCTGATGGCCGCCATCAGCACCTTGCTGGTTTCCATCTGTTACCTGATCCCCCAGATGGTCGGCGCGGGCGTCCTGGTGACGCCCCTCCTCGGGCTGCCCCACGCCGTCGGCGTCGTCCTCGTGGGCCTGATCGTCATCACCATCGTGGCCACGGCCGGCATGACCTCGACGACCTACGTCCAGTTCATCAAGGGCGCCCTCCTTCTGGTGTTCTCGCTCGTCCTGGTGACGGTCGTCCTGATCCGGGGCCTTTCGACCAAGCCCGACCAGGGCGGCCGCGTGCCGTTCCAGGAATACCGGACCCTGGCCGCGACCGAGGCCGGCGGGTCGCTCGCGCTCGAGGACCCGGCCTGGCAGATCGCGGCCGTGCGCGAGGCCAATGGCCTGCGCTTCGTCAAGCTCCTGCGCGACGGGCAGGAGAGCTGGTGGAAGGTCGAGGCCGACCCCGCGGCGGGCGGCCTGACGCTCCTCGAGTCGCAGTTCGCGGCGCGCCTGGCCGACGGGACGCAGACCTTCAACGGAGCCCCGGCCTCCCGGGAGAACCAGCTGCGCACCGTCGGCAACATGGCCGTGATCGCCGGACGGACGGGCGAGGCGGCCGAGACCGGCCCCCTGGGCCCCTTCAAGTTCCTGTCGCTCATCGGGGACCGCGACAGCCGGGTCAAGCTCTGGAAGAACGCCTCGTTCGAGGACGACGGGGGCCGGCTGACGGTGCACTACCCCGTCCTGGCCGCCGGCAACAAGATCCTCAGGCCGGGGCAGCGCTTCAAGGTCGAGGGCACGTCGACCGACCGGATCGACTTCCTGTCGCTCATGCTGGCCCTCTTCCTGGGCACCGCGGCCCTGCCGCACATCCTCATCCGCTACTACACCGTCCCCAGCCCGGCGGCCGCCCGCAAGTCGACCATCGTGGCCATCGCCGGGATCGGCTTCTTCTACATCCTGACCCTGTTCATGGGCCTGGGGGCCATGACCAACGGGGTCGTCAACCTGCTCGACGACAACATGTCGGCGCCGCTGCTGGCCCGGTCCTTCGGGACGTTCCTGTTCGCCATGATCTCGGCCATCGCCTTCGCCACCGTCCTGGGCACGGTGAGCGGCCTGATCATTGCCGCTTCCGGCGCCGTCGCCCATGACCTGCTCGACCGCTACGCCAATGTCATCAAGAGCGACCGGCAGAAGGTCAACGCCGGCAAGGTCGTCGCCTTCGCCGTCGGGGCGCTGGCCATCGTTCTGGGGATCCTCTTCAAGGGCGTCAACGTCACTTTCTTGGTCGGGTTGGCCTTCGCCGTGGCGGCTTCAGCCAACCTGCCGTCGATCGTCATGATGCTGTTCTGGAAACGGACGACCGCCCGGGGCATCACGGCGTCGATCTTCGTCGGCGTCTTCTCGTCGATCGGCCTGATCCTCTTCTCGCCGACGATGTACGAGCTCTACGGCAAGGACCCGCTGACGGCGCCGTTCCCCCTGAAGAACCCCGGCATCGTCTCGATCCCGCTGAGCTTCCTGACTCTCATCGTCGTGTCCCTGCTCACCCGGGCCGCGGCCAAGGGCGAGGCCCGGGCGGCCGCCTGACCGCGCGAAAAAAAGAGGGACGGCTCAAGGCCGCGCGGCCCCGGGCCGTCCCTTGCCCTGTTTTCCTGCCCCCTACATCCCGTACTTGGCGATGATCTCCTGCTTCGTCTTGCCCAGGATGTCGAACTTCCGGCCGACCTTGACGAAGGCGTCCAAAGCCTTGTCGAGGTGACGGGTCTCGTGGCCGGCCGAGATCTGGGTCCGGATGCGGGCCTGGCTTTGGGGCACGACCGGGAAGAAGAAGCCGACGGCGTAGATGCCCTCGTCGTAGAGGGCCCGCGAGAAGTCCTGGGCCAGTTTGGCGTTGAAGAGCATGACGGGCACGATGGGCGTGTCCCCTTCCTTGAGGGCGAACCCGGCCTCGGTCAGGCCCTTGCGCCAGTAGGCCGCGTTCCGCTCGAGCTTGTCCCGCCGCTCGGTCGACTTGGAGATGATGTCCATGACCTTGAGGACGCCGGCGACGACGACCGGGGCGATGGTGTTCGAGAACAGATACGGACGGGCCCGCTGCCGGCACAGCTCGACGAGCTCGCGGCGTCCGGAAACGCAGCCCCCGGAGGCCCCGCCGAGGGCCTTGCCGAAGGTCGTCGTGATGATGTCCATCTTGCCGACGACCCCGCACTTCTCGTGGGTCCCCCGGCCGGTCTTGCCGATGAAGCCGGAAGCGTGGGACTCGTCGACCAGGACCATGGCGTCGTGCTTCTCGCAGACGGCGACCATCTCGTCGAGCTTGGCCGTGTCGCCGTCCATGCTGAAGACGCCGTCGGTGACGACCAGCTTGAAGCGCTTGTCGGCGTGGAGCTGGAGCTTCTCCTCGAGGTGCCCCATGTCGGAGTGCTTGATCGTGTCGTGCATGGCGGAGCAGAGGCGGATGCCGTCGATGAGCGAGGCGTGGACGAGGCGGTCGGAGATGATGACGTCGTCCTTGGTCAGGACGGCCTCGAAGACCCCGGCGTTGGCGTCCATGCAGGACGGGAAGAGCAGGGTGTCCTCGGTGCCCAGGAACTCCGTCAGCCGGGCCTCGAGCTCGCGGTGGATGTCCTGGGTGCCGCAGATGAAGCGGACCGACGACATGCCGTAGCCGCGCGTTTCGAGCCCCTCGTGCGCCGCTTGGACCACGTCGGGGTGGGACGACAGCCCGAGGTAGTTGTTGGCGCACATGTTGATGACCTTCTTGAGGGGCGAGCCGGCCGGGAACTCGACCTCGATGTCGGCCGCCTGGGGCGAGTGGATGAACCGCTCCTGCTTGAAGAGGCCGGCCTCCCGGATGCCCCGGAGCTGGTTCAGGTAGGTTTCGCGGATCTTATCGCTGTAGGCCATGGATTAACTCCTCATCTTAATAGGGGGACACGTACCGGATCCGAGAGGAACCGGAACATGTCCCCATCGTCCCTATTTTTTGGCCAGGAAGCGCTCGACGAGGGACACGATCTTGTTGACCGAGTCGAAGGCCTCGGGCGTGGCCTCGTCGTCGGGGATGGAGATCGCGTACTTGTTCTCGAGGAAGCGCTTCAGGGAGACCATCGAGAACGAGTCGACGATGCCGCCCGAGATGAGGGGCGTCTCGTAGGTCAACGGCTCGCTGTCGTCCTCGAGGTACTCTTTGGTGACGTAGTCGAGGACGATGTTTTTCAGTTCTTCGGCCATGAGAAAGCTCCTTTATTCAAGTGGGGGACACGTACCGAATTCAAGAAAATTCCGAACATGTCCCCGTCAGTCGTTCTCCAACGTGGAGGTGTCGCCGATCTCCTCGCCCCACTCCTTGGCGTGGAGGATGCGGCGCATGATCTTGCCGCTGCGCGTCTTGGGCAGGGCGTCGACGAACTCGATCTCCTGGGGCATGGCCAGCGGCGAGAGCTTCTTGCGGATGAAGTTCATGATCTCCAGGTCGAGGTCCCGGCTGGCCGTGAATCCGGGCTTGAGGGCGACGAAGGCCTTGACGACCTCGAGGTTGATCGGGTCGGGCTTGCTGACCACGGCCGATTCGGCCACGGCCTGGTGCTCGAGGAGGGCCGACTCGACCTCGAACGGGCTGACCAGATGGCCGGCCGTATTGATGATGTCGTCGTCGCGGCCGGCGAACCAGAAGTAGCCGTCGGCGTCGAGCTTGGAGCGGTCGCCGGTGATGTACCAGCCTTCCCGGAACTTCTTCCGGAAGGCCTCTTCGTTGTTCCAGTAGGTCCGCATCCGCGAGGGCCAGTCGAACTTCAGGCCGACCAGGCCGATCTTGCCGTAGGTCGGGTACGGCTCGTTCTTGACCGGGTCGAGAACGGTGGCCGTGATGCCGGGGAAGGGCTTGCCCATCGAGCCGGGGCGGACCTCCATTCCCGGGAAGTTGCCGATGACGATCGAGCCCGTCTCGGTCTGCCAGTAGGTGTCGTAGAAGGGCCTGCCGAAGACCTTCTCCGACCAGACGACGGCCTCGGAGTTCAGCGGCTCGCCGACGCTGGCCAGATGCCGGAGGCACGACAGGTCGTGCTTGCGCACCAGCTCGTCGCCGGCCTTCATCAGGGAGCGGATGGCCGTCGGCGCCGAGTACCACATCGTGACCCGCCGTTTCTCGATCCACTTGTACCAGGCCTCGGCGGAGAAGCCGGCGTCGAGGACGCACTGGGTGACGCCCAGGGCGAAGGGGGCGATGATGCCGTAGGACGTGCCCGTGACCCAGCCGGGGTCGGCCGTGCACCAGTAGATGTCGTCGTCGCGCAGGTCCAGGGCCCACTTGGCCGTCAGGTACTGGGCGATGAGCGAGGAGTGGACGTGCTGGACGCCCTTGGGCATGCCGGTCGTGCCCGAGGTGTAGTGGAGGACCGAAGGCGATTCGGCGGTCGTCGGGTGGGTCGCGAAGTCCTCGACGGGGGCGGACTTCTCGAGGGAGAAGGCCACTTCGCGGTCGCGGAGCGGGGCGGCTCCGTCGTGGTCGACGATGATGATGTGCCGGAGGTGGGGCAGCTTGTCGAGGATCTTGCGGACCTTGGGGGCGTGTTTCTTCTGGGTGATGACGGCCGAGGTCTCGGCGTTGGACAGGCGGACCAGGAGCGACTCGTCGCCGAAGGCCGAGAACAGCGGCTGGGCGATGCCGCCCATCTTGAGGATGCCCAGAAAGCCGAGGTAGAGCTCGGGGAGGCGGTCCAGGAACAGGCAGACGCGCTCCTCGGGCCGGAGGCCGAGGCCGCGCAGGAAAGCGCCGATGGCGTTCGTGGCCAGGCGGATGTCGTTGTAGGTGTAGGTCTTCTCGGTGCCCGTGTGGCCTTCCCAATAGAGGGCGACCTTCGAGCCTTTCCCCATTTCGCAGACGCGGTCCGTGCAGTACCAGCCGATGTTGATGACCTCGCCGGGCTTCCAGCCGAGCTCTTTCTCGGCGACGGCCCAGCTGAAGTTCTTGACGCGTTCGTCGTACGAGCCGATGTTGGACATGGGCGATCCTTCTCCGTTCAAGTCGATGTCGGTTCTTTCTCGAGGACGACGACCGCGGAGGCCACGTCCTTGATATGGGTCAGCGAGACTTCCATGGCCGCGATGCCGTGGGTCTCGCAAAACTCCCGGACCTTGCCGTGGACGAAGAGCTCGGGCTTGCCGAGGGCGTTGTTGACGACCTCGATCTCGGAGAACTTGTGGCCGCCCGACCAGCCCGTCCCCATGGCCTTGAGGAAGGCCTCCTTGGCCGCGAACCGGGCCGCGAAGTGCAGGGCCGGGCGGTGCTTGGACTCGCAGTAGGCGATCTCGCGGGCCGTGAACAGCCGGTCCTTGAGGCCGCCGGTGCGCAGGAGCTTGTCCTCGACCCGCTGGACTTCGATGATGTCCGTTCCGGCCCCGAAGATCAACGGTTTGCGTGCCTTTCGTCCCTGGATGAGCGGGCCTGGGGCGCCCGGGCCGCCCGGAGGCGGCCGGGCCGCTCGTCGGCCCTGGAAAAACGGACCTTTATTATAAAGGAGCGCCCCGAAATGTCAAAGCGCGCCGAGGCGCTTGCCCACCTTGCGGAACCTATCGAGGGCGAAGGCGATCATTTCGGGGGTGTGGGCGGCGAAAGTCAACGGGCGGAGCGCCGGCTGTTCGCCCGGTCCTTGCGTCCGCGGCCGGTCTGGGCGACAATGGGCGCCGATGGCCAAACGGCGAGCCCTGGTCCTCCTGTCGCTCGTGGAGCTGCTGGCGATGTCCGTGTGGTTCTCGGCCTCGGCGGTCGTCCCGGCGCTGGCGGCCGCTTGGAAGTTGAGCGCTTCGAGCCAGGCCTGGCTGACCATGTCCGTCCAGATCGGGTTCGTCGCCGGGGCCCTGGGTTCGGCCGTTCTCAATCTGGCCGACCGCGTCCCGGCCCCCAGGCTTTTCGCCCTGTCCTGCGTTCTGGCAGGCGCAGCCACGGGCCTTATCCCGGCGGCGGGAGAGGCTTTCGGCCTGGTGCTCGGCCTCCGCTTCCTGACCGGCCTCCTGCTGGCCGGGGTGTATCCGGTCGGGATGAAGATCATGGCCACCTGGACCAAGGAAGACCGGGGCTTCGGGGTCGGGCTTCTGGTCGGCGCTCTGACGTTGGGCAAGGCGGCGCCCCATCTGCTCAAGGTCGTCGGCGGGGTCAAGGACTGGCGGCTTGTTCCTCTTGTGAGCGGAGCTTTGGCCGTGAGCGGCGGCCTCATCGCCGTCCGGTTCGTCCGCGAGGGCCCCTTTCGAACGGCGGCCGCGGCGTTCGATCGCAAGTATGTCATCGACATGTGGCGGGACCGGGGGACGGCCTTGGCCAACCTGGGCTATTTCGGTCACATGTGGGAGCTGTACGCCGCCTGGACCTGGGTGCCGGTCTTTCTCGTCGCCGGCTTCCGGGCCCGGGGGGTCGACGAATCGTGGGCCAGCCTGGCCGCTTTCGTCTTCATCGCGGCGGGCGGCGCCGGGAGCCTGGTCGCCGGGCGCCTCGCCGACCGGCTGGGAAGGACCGCCGTCACTTCCGGGGCCATGGCCGTGAGCGGCCTGTGCTGCCTCACCGCGGGCCTTCTCTTCGGGGGGAACCCGTGGCTGCTCGCCGGGTTCTGCTTCGTCTGGGGCTTCGCGGTGGTGGCCGACTCGGCCCAATTCTCGGCCGGCATCAGCGAGCTCTGCCCGGCCGAGCGGACGGGCACGGCCCTCACGCTCCAGACCAGCCTGGGGTTCCTCCTGACGCTCGTGACCATCCGCCTCGTCCCGACCCTCGAGCGCCTCGTCACCTGGCGCTGGGCGTTCGCCTTCCTGGCCCTCGGCCCGGCCGTCGGGATCTGGGCCATGCTCCGGCTCCGCCGCCTGCCCGCCGCGGCCAAAATGGCCGCCGGCCGCCGCTAAATGGGGGACATGATACCTATTTCCTATTTTCCGGGCCGGAAGTTCTCCGAGAAAAAGGGGAAATAGGTATCATGTCCCCCTTTTGTGGACGAGGGTCGTCGAGGCCTGGTCTGTGGGCATGACCACGACCTCGGCGATGCTGACGTGGGGCGGCCGGGTGGCGCACCAGACGGCGGCGTCGGCGACATCTTCGGGTCTGAGGGGCCTGTAGCCCTGATAGACCTTCCCGGCCCGTTCCGCGTCGCCGTGGAACCGGACCAGGCTGAACTCCGTCTCGACCAGGCCGGGAGCGACCTCGCTGACCCGGACGGGAGTGCCGCTGAGGTCGAGCCTCAGCCCTTTGGACAGGGCCCGGACGGCGTACTTCGTGGCGCAGTAGACGTTGCCCATGGGATAGACTTCCCGGCCGGCGATGGAACCGATGTTGATGACGTGCCCGCCGCCCCTCGCGACCATGCCCGGAATGACGGCCCGGCTGACGTAGAGAAGTCCCTTGACGTTGGCGTCGATCATCTCGTCCCAATCGCTGACCAGGCCCTCGTGAAACTTGTGCAGGCCCCGGCTGAGGCCGGCGTTGTTGATCAGGACCTCGACGGCCCGCCACTCCTCGGGCAGTCCCTCGACGGCTTTCTCGACCGCCTCCCGGTCCCGGACGTCGAGGGAGAAGGCGTGGGCCCTGACCCCGAGATCCTCCCGCAGCTCTTCCGCGAGCATGTCGATACGCTCGAGGCGCCGGGCGCACATCAGGATCGCCGCTCCCGAGGCGGCGAAGGCGCGCGCGCAGGCCTGCCCGATGCCGGCGCTCGCGCCGGTGACGAAGACGATCTTGTTCTTGAGAGATGCCATGTCCGCCCTCCTTCCCGGCCCGGATGCGGCCCGTCGGACCTCGGCCGGCCGCGCCCGGAGAAAATCCAGCATATGAATGCCCCTCCGGGAAGTCAAGCGGGCCGGCCTTGCCACTATTCCGGGGCTTGTGCTATACAACGGGGCGTGACGGAGAACACCAAGCCGCCCGGCCCCGTTCGCGCCCTTAGGCGCTGGCTCATCGCCGCCCGGCCCTGGGCCCTGCCGGCCTCCTCCATGCCCGTCGTCTTCGGCACGGCCCTGGCTTGGGTCATCAGCGATGCCCCGCTCTCCGTCGGGCGGTTCCTGTGGGCCCTCCTGACCATGATGGCCCTGCACTCGGCGGCCAATATGCTCAGCGACGTCTTCGACGGCCGCCGCGGTCTCGACCGCGACATCACGCCCAGCAGCGGGGCCATCGTCCGCGGCCTGCTCTCCGGGCGCCAGGTCCTGCGCGGATCGCTCCTCCTGTTCGCCGCGGGAGCGGCCTCGGGGCTGCTTCTGGCGCGCATGACCGGCACGGCCCTGCTTATCGTGGGCGCTGTCGGCGTGGGCGTCGGGGCATCCTACTCGCTGCTCAAGATCTTCGCGCTCGGCGACCTGGCCGTCTTCCTGAGCTTCGGCCTCCTCGGCGCGCTCGGAGCCTGGATCGTCCAGGCGCGGTCCTTCTCGTGGCTGCCCGTCGTTTGGGCCGTGCCCATGGCCCTGCTCGTACCGGCCATCCTCCACGCCAACAACTGGCGCGACATGAGCTCCGACCGCGGTCGAGGGATCGTCACCGTCGCCGCGCTGCTCGGCGGCCGCGGCTCGCTCGTCTATTACGGGGCCCTGCTCTTCTCCCCGTTCCTCCTGACCCCGGCCTTGATGACCGTTCCCCGGTTCTTCGACTTCGGTCTGAGGCCGATGCCGCTGACCTTCTTGCTCGTTTTTTTGGCCCTGCCCAACGCCCTCCGGCTCTGGGGCCGGGCCGTCCGCCGGGCCGCGCCGCGCTCGACGCTCGATTTTCTGGCCCTGGACGGAGCCACGGCCCGGCACCATCTGATCTTCGGGCTCCTCAGCACAGCCGCCGTCCTTCTGTCTTAGGGCCGGAACGGGGACGCGGACCGGAGCGCCATGCCCCCCCATCATGTTTCCTTCATGTCCCCCGTTCTCACGGACGATCCCCGTAAGGCGGCGAAGGCCCTTCCGTTCAATCGCCGAGGTGTTCGACGAGGATCTTGACCCCGATCCCGATCAGAACGAGACCGCCGACGAGCTCGGCGCGCCGCCCGGCCAACCGGCCGACGACCGGGCCGAGCCTGGCCCCGACGACGGTCATGACGAAGCTCGTCAAGCCGATGACCGCGGCCGGGTAGAGAATGGACGCTCCCATGACTCCCAGGCTCAGACCCACGGCCAGAGAATCGATGCTCGTGGCGATCGAGAGGACGAGCAGCCGCTTGCCGCGCGTCCGGTCAGGGCGGGCTTCTTTTTCCTCTTCGCTGAGCTCGAACGACTCGTAGATCATGTGGCCGCCGACGGCCGCCAGGAGGCCGAAGGCGACCCAGTGGTCGAAATCCCCGATGAGGCCGAGGAGCCGGGCCCCCGCGAGCCAGCCGACGACGGGCATGAAGAATTGGAAGCCTCCGAAGAAGCCGGCCATGCGCACGGCCTGCCTCATGCTGAGCCCCTTGGCCCCGGCGGCCGATCCGAGAGCTACGGCGAAGCAGTCCATGGCCAGGGCCGCCGCTATCCCGAAAATGAAGATGAACGACATGGGTCCTCCGCAGAGCTCACCATTATAGCAAAATAGGGGCAAGGACCTCACTCTGTTTTCAGCCTGGCCCGCGCGGCCGGACGGACCATTTACACGCTCCATCTTGGGGCCCAAGCCATGATATAATGGATAATTCGGATAGACCCCATGACGACCACAGAGAAGATCCTGCTCCGCGGGGTCAAGGTCCACAACCTCAAGAACATCGATCTCGACGTCCCCCTCAACAAGCTCATCGTCGTGACCGGCGTTAGCGGCTCGGGCAAGTCCTCCCTGGCCTTCGACACTCTCTACGCGGAAGGGCAGAGACGCTACATCGAGTCCCTGTCGTCCTACGCCCGCCAGTTCCTCGAGCGCATGGACAAGCCCGACGCCGACCTCATCGACGGCATCCCGCCGGCCGTGGCCATCCAGCAGAAGGCGGTCACCAAGAACCCGCGGTCGACCGTGGCCACGGTCACCGAGATCTACGATTTCCTCCGCGTCCTGTACGCCCGCATCGGGACCGTCCACTGCCCCGCCTGCGGCCGGCCCGTCCGGCGCGACACCATCGACGGGATTATCGACGAGCTCCTTCGGGAAGGGCCCGGCGAGAAGGCCCTCATCACCTTCGCCTGGCCCCGGGAACGCGGCCTGGCCCTTCTCAAGAAGGACGGGTTCACGCGGGCGGTCGTCGGAGGGCGGGTCGCGGCCGTCGATTCCGTCCCATCGCGGACAACGTCCCTGGACATTCTGGTCGACCGCGTCGCCGTCGGCGTCGACGAGCGCGAACGGCTGGCCGATTCCCTGGAAATGGCCATGAAGAGAGGGGGCGGGCGGGCCCGCGTCCAGACCGAGGACGGTCGCGAATTCAGGTTCTCCGACAAGCTCGAGTGCAAGGCTTGCCGAGTGACGATCGAAGACCCCTACCCCAACCTCTTCTCCTTCAACAGCCCCCAGGGCGCCTGCCCCGACTGCCACGGGTTCGGCGACCTGGCCGTCATCGACGAGGACAAGGTCGTGCCCGACCGCGCCAAGAGCCTGGAGCAGGGCGCCGTCGAGCCCTGGACGAAACCCCTGTCCAAGAGTCTGCAGCGCGAGCTCCTGACCGAGGCCCGACGGCGGCGCATCCCGGTCAACGTCCCCTTCCAGGACCTCAAGCCGGAGCATCAACGGTTCGTCCTCGACGGCGGGGACAACTACGCCGGGGTCAAGGGCTTTTTCGAATGGCTTCAGTCCAAGAAGTACAAGGTCCAGGTCCGGGTCCTTCTCAGCCGCTACAGAACATACGTCCCCTGCCCCGCCTGTTCGAAGACACGCCTCAATCCCCGGGCCCTCGGCGTCAAGGTCCAGGGTCTCAACATCGGCGACTTCGTCAGGATGACCGTCCGCGAGGCCTCGGATTTTCTGGCCGAGGTCCGTCTTCCGCCCTTCGAAGCCCGGGTCGCCGACAAGCTTATCGTCGAGATCCGCAACCGCCTCCGGTTCCTTCTCGAGGTCGGCCTCGACTATATCGCCCTCGACCGCATGACGTTCACCCTCAGCGGCGGGGAGGCCCAGCGCATCAATCTGGCCGCGGCCCTCAGCGCCTCCCTCGTCGGCACCCTGTTCGTGCTCGATGAGCCGTCCATCGGCCTCCACCCCCGGGACAATCACCGCCTCATTCAGATCCTGCGGTCCCTCAAAGACATCGGCAACACGGTCGTCGTCGTCGAGCACGACCCGGACATCGTGCGGGCCGCGGAACACATCGTCGACATGGGCCCGAGGGCCGGGGAGGCGGGCGGAGAAGTCGTATTCGAGGGGCCCTGGCCCGCCTTCGTCCGCAGCCGGAGCTCCCTGACCGCCCAATACATCCGGGGGGACAAGGAGATCCCCGTGCCGGCCTCGCGGCGGACGGGCCGGACGTTCCTCGAGATCCGCGACGCCCGCAAGCACAACCTCAAGCATCTCAACGTCAAGGTCCCGCTCGGCGTTTTCACCTGTGTCACGGGCGTTTCGGGCTCGGGCAAGAGCACCCTCCTCCACGACGTCCTCTACCAGGGTTTCGAGGACCCCGGCGGCAACGGTTTCGGGGACATCCGCGGGCGGGACCTCGTCAACCGGATCATCATGGTCGATCAGTCTCCCCTGAGCGCCTCCCCGCGGTCCATCCCGGCCACCTACACCAAGGCCATGGACGGCATCCGCAGCCTCTTCAGCCAGGTCCGCGAATCCAGGCTCATGGGATTCCGGCCCGGGTATTTCTCCTTCAACACGGCGGGCGGCCGGTGCGAGGTCTGCAAGGGCGCCGGGTTCCAGGTCGTCGAGATGCAATTCCTCTCGGACGTCACCCTGGTCTGCGACGCGTGCAAGGGCCGGAGGTTCAAGCCCGAGATCCTCGATATCCGCTGGAACGCCAAGAACATCGACCAGATCCTGGCCATGAGCGTCACCGAAGCCTGCCTGTTCTTCGCCGGGCGGACGGAGATCACCCGGAAGCTCTATCCTCTGGTCGAGGTCGGCCTCGGCTATCTCAAGCTCGGGCAGCCCACCACGACGCTGTCGGGAGGCGAGCTGCAGAGGATCAAGCTGGCCTATCACCTCGTCCACGAGAAGGGCAAAAAGGTCCTCTACCTCTTCGACGAGCCGACCATCGGTCTCCACCCGAACGACGTCGCCGTCCTCCTGCGGTCCTTCCAGAGGCTCGTCAACGAAGGCCATACGGTCGTCGTCATCGAGCATAACCTGGACGTCATCAAGAGCGCCGACCACGTCATCGACCTCGGGCCGGAGGGCGGACGGGACGGGGGGCGCCTTGTCGCCCAAGGGACTCCAGAGCAGGTGGCCGCGAGCCGCGCCTCCGTCACCGCGAAGTACCTCAGGGAATGCTTGGGGAGCGTCAAGCTCCCGGAGGCCCGAGCTCCCAAAAAAAAACGAGATAAGTGAGCAATTATAGTACATATATTACGATATTATTATAAATCATACATAATAATATAAATAAAAAGACTATCAAGATACTAAGTGTCCTATATATATACACTCTGTCTTATGGCCGTTTTCCATCAAGATAGACTTATAGTATTTTATATCTGTTAGTTACATTAGTTTCAAGGCGATGGCATCGTTCTTGCGGTACAAGTGGCGTGTTCAAAGGAAAAGGAGCGATGCCTATGAAAAACCGGATCTTCATCCTTTCGGCCCTTGTCTTGCTGGTCTTCTATGCTCCCGTGCGAGCCGCGGTTCCCGCAAGCGAGATCCTCGTGGCCACGGCTCTCCTCCCGGCCCCGGCCGTCGTCTTGGGCGCCCCGCCCCCTCTCACCACCCAGGAGCCGGCCTTTGACGGCTTCCTCATCCCGTCATCGACGAGCTTGCAGTTCCCGCGCCCCCTCCCTTCCCCCGCCGTGTCCCCCGGCGCCGGCAAAGCCCTCTTCAACGCCAATTTGGCGCTCATGATCGGTCTCAACGCCGCCGACTACTTCTCGACCGTGGAAGCTCTCAAGTACCCTGGCCTTGAGGAGACCAACCCGCTGATGAAGCCCTTCGTCAAGAGCCCGGCCGCCTTCGCCGCCATCAAGATCGGGACCACGGCCCTCTCCTACTGGAGCATGAAGGCCGTGTTCAAGAAGAACAAGACCATGGCCTGGGTCATGACCACGGCCACCAACGCCGTCCTGTCTTTCGTGGTCGTCAACAACATGCGGCTGGTCCAGCAAGCGCGCTCGCGGTGAGGTCGCCCGTGAACGTTTACCTCCAGCGCTACCTGGGGCTGGACGAGCTGCGCGAATTCTCCCGGCCGGCGGGATTCCCGACCCTCCGCGACCTGGAGAAGGACTACATCGGCTTCCTCCTCGAGGTCACCGACGACAACCGGGCCGAGGTCTCGAGGATCCTGGGGATCTCCCGCTCGACCCTCTATCACAAGATCCGAAGATACGCCTTGTCGACCGCCGGCCCGCTCGGGCTTTAATTTCCCTTCCACCCGTGTGCTATCCTCGGGCGACGAACGATCTGTCCCGAGGAGCGACGAAATGACCCGACGAGCGCGCGGCCGTTCCCTGATGTGGAAAAACAGGGACACCGCTGATGGCCGATGACGGCTCAGCGGCCGGGGGCCGCAAGCCGCTCGATCTTCCGGACATAGGCGTCGGCGTCGAATTTACGCCTCAGGCCCCCGGCGGTCATGGTCCGGACCGTGCCGTAGACGGGCCGCCGGGCCCAGGGCCGGTCGTGCTTCCCGAAGCACCACGCCACGCCCGCGAACCCGTTGGCGTCCCGTCCGTCGAGCTCGTACTTGTTATTGAGATGCAGGGCCGTACGGAACGCGTCCCGCGGCGACGCCGACCACTCCAGGATCTTCTTGCCCCAGTACATGCGCATGTAGCCGTGCATCTTCCCGGTCAGGACCATTTCCTTCTGGGCGGCGTTCCAGTACGGGTCGTGGGTCGCGCCGCGCTCGAACTCGCCCCGGGTGTAGACGAATTCCCGGGGAGCCTTCCCGTGCTCGAGAAGGGTCGAGCGGCACCAGTCGGGGAGCCCTTCGAACCGGTCGTAAGCCCGGTTGTAGAGAACGAAATTCAGGCTCAGCTCCCTCCGGACGATGAGCTCCTCGAGGAAAGCGGCCTGCCCGTAGCGCGTCCCCTTCTTCACGGCCAAGGCCACGGCGAGCGGGGAGATCTGACCGAAATGCAGGTACGGGCTCAACCCGGACTGACCGTCGAGGGTCGGGTCGTTCCGGGCCTCGGCATAGGCCTCGAGGCCCTCCCTGACGAAGCGCCGGAGCTTGCGGGCGGCCTCTGAGGCCCCTCCGCGCAACCCGGCTACTCCCGCGACGCTCCGGTCGAGGTCCAGCCGGGCCAGGGCTTTGGGCGTGTCGTCGATGTCCCAGGATTCGAGAGGGGGCCGGTCGGACTCCTTCCGCAAGGGGACCCGGGGACAGGGCTTGAGGAACCCGTCGAGCAGGCGATGGATCTTGGGGCGCAGGGTGGCCGCCGCGTACTCCTCTTTGGTGGAAGCGGCCGGCACGGGGACGACCGTGTTCGTGTCGACCTGAACGAGGGCGCAGGGCAGAGCGGCCGCCGCGGCCCGCCGCCATTTCCTCTCGATGCGGACGTACCCGTCGTCGGTGACGACCAGGCAGGCCCGCCGGCCGAGCTCGGAGACGGCCGCGTCTGGCTCACCCAACCGGACGACCATCGGGATGCCGCGCTCCCGCAGCGACGCCTGCGTCTCCTTCAAGCCCTCGAGCATGAACGCATAGTGACGCTCGTTGGCTTCGGGATAGCTGTCGGTCAAGCCGAACAGGACGGCCAGAGGTTTCCGCAGCGCGTTGGCCTGCCCGACGGCGAATTCGAGGGCGTGGTTGGCATCGGCCCGCTGGGCCGCCTGCATCCAGTAGACGACGACCTCGCGGTCGAGGATCTTGCCGTCGTTGAGAGCCCGGACCCTGTCGGGGCTGATCGCCGGGGCCGCCATCGTTCGTCCCGGGCCGCCGCCGGTCTTCCCGGCCCGACGGTCCTACTTGAGCCTGGACTCGACGGCCTTCCAGTCGATGTTCTTGAAGAAGGCCTCGATGTAGTCGGCCCGCTTCAACCCGTAATCGACCATGAACGCGTGCTCGAAGACGTCCATGATGAGCAGGGGGCGGCACCCCGCGGGGTGGCTGACGTCGTGCTCATTGATCCAGAAGTTGATGAGCCGCCCGTTGGCCGGGTCCTCGTAGAGGACGGCCCAGCCGATGCCGCGCATGGCCCCCGTGGCCCGGAATTCCTTCTCCCAGGCCTCGATGCCGCCGAACTGCGCGGCCAACTGCTTCCCGAGCCTGCCGCTCGGGTCGAGCGCGCCCGTTCCGCCGAGGTTCTCGAAATAGTACTCGTGGAGCCTCATGCCGTTGAACTCCCAGCCGAGACGCCGCTTGAGCTCGGCGAACTCCGGCGTCGCCGCCTTGCCGTCCTTGGCCATCTGGCCCAGCGTGTCGAGGACCTTGTTGGTGTTGGTGACGTAACCCTGATAGAGCGTGAAGTGGTTCTTGAGGAGCGTCTCGCTGAATCCGGGCATGCCGATGAGCCGGCCGTAGTCTTTGGCGGTGTAGGTCATGGTCTGTCCCTCCTTGGGTGGTGTGAGCGCCCGCGCTCTAACGATAAAATCCTACCATATAAGTAGGGATTAGGCAAGTCACTTCGCGGCGCTTTTCTCCGCGGCGGCCTTCTCGGGCAGAAGCCCGACCTTGCGGCGGATCTCCTCTTCGAGGCGGGCCGCCAGCTCCGGGTTCTCCTTGAACAGCTTTCTGACGTTGTCGCGGCCCTGGCCCAGGCGCTCGTTCTTGTACGAATACCAGGTTCCGCTCTTGTCCAGGATGCCGGTCTCGAAACCGACGTCCACCAGGTCGCCTTCCCGGGAGATGCCCTCGCCGAAGATGATGTCGAATTGGGCTTCCCGGAAGGGCGGGGCCATCTTGTTCTTGACGACCTTGACCTTGGCCCGGTTGCCCACGACCTGGTCGCCGTCCTTGAGGATGGACAGCCTGCGGACGTCGATGCGCATGGATGAGTAGAACTTCAGGGCCCGTCCTCCGGTCGTCGTTTCGGGGTTGCCGATGAACATGCCGATCTTCTCGCGGATCTGGTTGATGAAAACGAAGCAGGTCTTGGAGCGGGCGACGATGGCCGTGAGCTTGCGCAGGGCCTGGGACATGAGCCTGGCCTGGAGCCCCATGTGGGAGTCGCCCATCTCGCCTTCCAGCTCGGCCTTGGGGACCAGGGCGGCCACGGAATCGACGACCACGACGTCGACGGCCCCGCTGCGGACCAGGACCTCGGCGATCTCCAGGGCCTGCTCCCCGTAGTCGGGCTGGGAGATGAGGAGATTGTCGACGTCGATCCCGACCCGGGCCGCGTAGGTGGCGTCGAGGGCGTGCTCGGCGTCGATGAAGGCGGCCTGGCCTCCCCGCTTCTGGGCCTCGGCGATGACGTGGAGGGCGAGGGTCGTCTTGCCGGTGGCCTCCGGGCCGAAGATCTCGACGACCCGGCCGCGCGGGAACCCGCCGATCCCCAGGGCCAGGTCGAACGAGATCGAGCCTGTCGGGATGGCTTCGATGGCCACGGCCGCGCCCTTCTGGCCGAGCTTCATGACCGTGCCCTTGCCGAACTGCTTTTCGATCTGGGACAGGGCGGCTTCGATGGCCTTGCCGCGCGATGTCTGCTTCTCGTCAGCGTCGATCTCTTTCATGGGACCTCCTTGGTCGATGGGGGATCTCCTCGTCCTCTCCGCGGATTCCTGACCCGTTCCCGCCCTGCTTGTCGGAGCTTTTCTCACGTTCCCGAGTTTACCCGGAACGGGCCTCTCTTTCAATCTCTTTGTGCCCTTCACCCGCCGCGCCTCACCTCTCGAGACCCGGGAAAACGAGGCCGTATTCCTCGATCAGCCCCTGGTCGGCGAAGCTGAAATAGCGGTTGTTCCCGACGATGATGTGGTCGAGGACCTTGATCTGGACCAGGCGCGCGGCGAAGATCAGGTCCCGGGTGATCTCCCGGTCGCAGAGCGAGGGTTCGGGGTCGCCCGACGGGTGGTTGTGGGCGAAGATCAGCGCCGAAGCCTCGTAGCGCAGGGCGTCCTTGATGACCTCCCGGGGGTAGACGGCGCTCGAATCCACCGTGCCCTCGAACAGCGTCTTCTCCTCGAGGACCTGATTTTTGGCGTCCAGGAAAAGGACCTTGAACCGCTCCGTCCGCAGGTCCCGCAGGGCGTGGCAGAGGTAGTCGTAAACCTCCCGCGAGGAATGGCAGACGGGCCGGCTCATCATCCGGTCCTTGAGGAAGCGCCTCGAGACCTCGTGGATGAGCTTGATCCCCAGGACGTTCCGTCGGCCGATGCCGGGGATCCTCTCCAGGTCCTGCGCTGGGGCTTCGAGAACGCTGCGGAAGCTCTTGAATTCCCTCATGGCCCGGCGGGCCGCCTCCCGGCAGTCCCGGCGGGGCGTGCCCAGGGTCAGAAGGAGCTCGACGATCTCATGATCGAGGAACCCCGAGAGCCCGCCCCTGAGGAACTTTTGGCGCAAGCGCTCCCGGTGGCCGTCCCGGCCCTCGGGCGTCTCCTCTGGAATCGGCATGTTCGGGCTCATCGTCTTCCATGCTATAGACGCTCGAGGGCCCGTTTTTATCGCACGCCCACGCAAGAAATCACCGCAGCGACCGAGGACGGCCGATAAACCCAGGGCCGAGGGGATCGTCCGAAGGAGCCTAAAGCGGTGATTCAGACGGAGAGGGGGCCGGTCGAGGGCATCCTCGAAGAGGACGGCTCGCGATGTCTGAGCCTGCTATCCTGAGGGCTGGTCTGGATCCCGCGAGTTTCGCGAGCCGCCGAGACCGGCCTCCCTCGCAGGCGCCCGGAATCACCGCAGCGACCGAGGACGATCCCCGAGGCCTATTCGGTGTAGAGGGAGTCGATGAGCCCCTTGAACTTGGCCTCGACGATGCTCCGCTTGACCTTGAGGGTCGGCGTGACCTCGTCCAAATCCTGCTCGAAATCGCGGTCGAGGACGGCGATCTTCTTGACCCGCTCGTAGGACGCCAGCTCGGGGGTCGACCTGTTGACCTCGGCCAGCAGGAAGCTCGCGATCTCGTCCCTGCGGGCCAGCTCCGAACGGCTGGCGAAGGGGATGCCGTTCCCCCGGGCGTAGACCTCGAGCTTGTCGAAATCCGGCACGATGAGGGCCGAAATGAACTTCCGGCCGGCCCCGACGACGACGGCGCTCTGGATGTAAGGGTTCGTCTTGATGCGGTTCTCGATGGGCTGGGGGGCGACATTCTTCCCGCCGGCGGTGATGATGAGGTCCTTCTTGCGGTCCGTGATGACCAGGAAGCCCTCCTCGTCGAAATGGCCGATGTCGCCGGTATGGAACCAGCCTCCGGCCATGGCCTCGCGCGTCTCCTGCTCCTTCTTGAAGTACCCTTTCATGACGTTCGGGCCGCGGGCCAGGATCTCGCCGTCGGGGGCGATGGTCACCTCGACGCCCGGGATGACCGGGCCGACCGTCCCGAACTTCATCTTGTCGAAAGTGTTGCAGGCCAGCACGGGAGCGGTCTCGGTCAGCCCGTAGCCCTCGAGGATAGTGATGCCGATGGCGTAAAAGAACTCGGCCACGTCCTTGGACAGCGGCGCGCCGCCGGAGACGAAGAACCGGACCCGGCCTCCGGTCTTTTCGACGATCTTGGAAAAGACCAGCTTGGCGGCCAGGTTCCGCCGCGCCCGGAGGCCCGGGGGGACGGGTTGATGGCGGATCTTCAGGGCCCCGTATTTCTTGCCCACCCGCAGGGCCCAGAAGAAGATCCGCCTCTTGAGGGCCGATTGGGTCAGGATGTTGTCCATGACCTTGGCGTAGATCTTGTCGAACAGGCGGGGGACGCTGATCATGATGGTCGGCCGGACCTCGAGGAGGTTCGCGGCCACCGTCTCGATACTTTCCGCGTAGGCGATGGTCGCCCCTTTGTAGAGGAACGAGAACGTCGTCATGCGCTCCAGCACGTGCGACAGCGGGAGGAACGACAGGATCGTGTCGCTGCGGGTGAACTCGACGACCGAATCCAGGGCCTTGCTGTTGGAGACGAAATTCGCGTGGCTCAGCATGACGCCCTTGGGGATGCCCGTCGTGCCCGAGGTGTAGATGATCGAAGCCAGGTCGTCGGGCCGGACGGCCAGGGCCGCTTTCTCGAAGAGCTCGGGGCCGGAGGCGGCCAGGGTCTTGCCCCGCCCCATGACCTCCGCCAGGCTCATGACCCCCTCGGGCGCCTCCTCTTCGACGAGGATGAAATGGCGCACGGAGGGCAGCTCTCTCCGGACGGCCTCGACCTTCAGCCAGAGGAGCCGGTTCGAGCAGACCACGACCTTGGCCTCCGAATCGTTGATGATGTACTTGACCTGGTCGGGCATGAGCGAGGGGTAGATCGGGACGGTGACGCCGCCCGCGCAAAGCGTCGCGAAATCCGTGATCGTCCACTCCGGCCTGTTCTCGGAGAAGATGACCAGCTTGTCCCCGGGCCCGAAACCCAGGTCCCGCAGGCCCAGCGACAGATCCTTGACGCGCTCGGCGACATCGGCCGTCGACAGAGGGACGAAGTGCCCCTCTTTCTTGACCATCATCAGGGCGTCTTTAGCATAGGTCCGGACGGTGTTGAGGAAGAGCTGGCTCAGAGTTTCGACCACGGGAGACCTCCTGGGCGGCGTTGACCCCCCCATTGTACCCCGATTCGGCGCCGGAATGTCAATCAAGCCCGCGGGCGGCGGGGAGGCCGGGCCGGCGATTGACGGACCCCGGGGCCTATGGTAAAAGCGGGAAGGACGAGAGAGGTGCCATGAGCGGTAATATCCCCATCCTGCACGTCGAAGGGAAAACCCTGCCCGAGGCCTGGGAAAAAGCCGTCCTCGCCTGCTGGCGGCACGGGGTGCCCGTGCGGACGGAATACGACAAGCCCGGCGACCCGCCGAGCCGGGACTGCACCATGGTCTGGGCCGTCGAGGACCCGTTCGCCGAGCCGCGCATCCACCGCGCGTTCCCTGGCGGGCTGGAGGACCTCGAGATCTACCGTCAGGAGGTCGTCGACGGGGTCCACGACCACTGGATCGCCCCCGAGGAGGGCAAGTGGACCTACACCTATCACAAGCGCCTGTTCTCCTACGAGATCGAGGGCCGGAGCATCGATCAGATCGGCGGGCTGGTCGACAAGCTCGTCGAAGCGGGCCACACCCGCAGGGCCCAGGCCATCACCTGGAACCCCCGGCTCGACCCGCCGACCTATGACCCGCCCTGCCTCCAGCGCCTCTGGTGCCGGATCCTCGACGACGGGAAGGGAGGGGGCGTACTGAACATGAACGCCCATTGGCGGTCCCGCGACGCCTACAAGGCCGCCTACATGAACGTCTTCGCCCTGACCGACCTCCAGCGCCTGATCGCCCGCCGGGTGGCGGATAAAGCCGGGAAGCCGGTGCGCGTTGGAAGGTACGCGGACCTCGTGGACAGCTTCCACATCTACGGCTCCTACTTCCAGGAGTTCGAGGGCTTTCTGAAGATGGTCGAGAAGCGGTCCTTCGAGGACCGCACCTGGCCGAGCGCCTACGCCGAGCCCATGTTCGAAGAGGCCCGCGAGCGCTTGAGAAAGGAAAGGGGGGAGCCGGGATAAGCGCTCCCGCCCATCATGCTCACGATCGCCCTCTGCGCTCTCGCGCTGCTCGGCGCGGCCCTGGCCGTCCGGTTCAGGACGAAAGGGCCTCCTGCCCTCTACCGCCTCGCCAAGCCGGGGACGATGGCCCTGATCATCCTGGTCGCCCTCGTCCGGCCCGACGCCCTGCCCCCCTACAAGATCTTCATTCTGGCCGGCCTTCTGGCCTCGTCCGCCGGCGACGTCTTCTTATTGCTCCATCGAAAGTGGTTCCCCGCCGGGCTCGCGTGTTTCCTCCTCGCCCACGGTTTCTACGCCCTGGCCTTCAAGCCGGCGCCGGGCCAGACCGCCTCGGGTGCGACGCTGATCCCCTATCTCGTCTTCGGCCTGCTGATGTTCCGGACCCTGGCCCCGAACCTTGGGAAGCTGAAGCTCCCGGTGCTCGTTTACATCGCGGCCATCACGGTCATGGCCTGGTTCGCGGCGGCGCGGTTCATCGACCTGGGCGGGTGGAAAGCATTAGCCGCCTTCTCGGGGGCCCTGCTCTTCCTGGCCTCGGACTCCGTTCTGGCCTACGCCCGCTTCGTCAAGGATTTCGGCTCGGCCCAGCTGTTCATCCTGGGCACCTACTTCCCGGCCCAGCTCCTGATCGCTTTATCCGTCTAGACCGACGACGACCTTGGAGACCGCGAGAGGACGGCCCGAGAGCTCGACGGCCTGGCGCACCAGTCGCTCGAGCCCGGAACAGCAGGGCACGGTCATGATGGCCACGGTGATCGACCGGAGGTCGTTGCGCCGAATGAGCTCGGCCAGCTTCTCCACGTAGCCCGCCGTTTCGTCGAGCTTGGGGCAGGCGATGACCAGCTTCTTGCCCTTGAGCAGCTCCTGGTGGAAGTCACCCCGCGCGAAGGCCGTGCAGTCGGCGGCGACGAGCAGATCGCTGCCCTGGAAATAGGGGGCGAGTGGAGAGACGAGATGGAGCTGGATGGGCCACTGGCTCAGGCAGGAGGGTTGAGGGCCGGACGGCCCGGCCCCGCTCTCCGGGGCGGAGGATATCTCCCGGGCCAGGCTGCCGGGGCAGCCCGCGGGGACCGCGTGGTCCGTCCGATCGCCGAGGCCATGGACCCGGGAGGCGGCATCGCAGCCCCGCGTCTTCAGGACGTGCCGGTAGGCGGCCTGCGGGTCGTACTCCTCGCTCTCGCGCTCGACGACCTTGAGGGCATCCCTGGGGCAGACGTCGAGGCAGGCGCCCAGGCCGTCGCAGAAGATCTCCCGGACGAGGACGGCCTTGCCCTCGCCGTCGATCTCCAGGGCGCCCTCGGCGCAGGCCGTCGTGCACAGGCCGCAGCCGTCGCACTTCGCGCGGTCGATCTCGACGATCTTTCTTGCCGGCATGGCGGGACTCCTCTCGTTCTAGCGGATGGACCCATTATAGCCGTCGGGGCCGGCAAATTAAAACGCCGGGCCACGGGCCGCCGGCCTAGCGCCCGAAACGGGGATTGACGACCCCGCTGAAGACGGAGCCGAAGGTGTAGCTGATCCCGACGGAAAGGCCGTAGTTGTAGTTGGTGGCCAGCATCTTGCGCTGGAGGAGGATCTCTTCGTAGCTGGCGTCGGCCTTGGGCAGGGACAGCTGATCGTGGATCCGGGAGTACTGACCGCTGAGGTTGACGGCCAGCCCTTTGAAGACGTGGAGGGAGACGCCGCTCCAGAACTCCAGGCGGTTCTTGCTGAAATCGTTGAGCAGATTCGACCCCGAGAGCGAAGTGCTGACGTGCCCCCAGGGCTCCTTGATCTCCAGGGTCATGGACAGGGTCTGCCCGATGACGCTTTCCTTGGTCTTGTCGTAGATCGTCTCCTCCATGTACTTGTTGAAATGGAAGCCGACCCGGTAGAGGAGCCGGAGCTGCTTGCGGGTGGACATGGAGTAAGGGAAGAAATTGTACTCGACGGCCGGGGCCGGGTTCACGGCCAGGGCGATGTTGTGATAGCTCGAGGAGCTGACCGCGAGCCAGGCCCCGGCCGACAGGCGCCCGCTCAGGCTGACGACATAGAGCCCGCTCAAGCTCTCGCTGTCGGCCGACGAGTGGAGCGTCTCGTCCTCGATCTGGAACCGGCTGCTGTTGATGTTGCCCGAAAGGCCCGCCCGGAACTTGTTTTGCGACGTGACCCGGTTGGCCGAGAGATACCCGCTGAGCGAGGCGAAGTCGCGGGACGCCTCGCCGCTCATGCTCCCGGAAACACCCACGCTGAAGATCCAGGAGTCCCAGCTGTCCGTCGTGCCCCGGCCCATGATCCTTCTCTCGAAATTGACGTCCAGGAAATCCCCCATGGCCGTCCTCGCGGCGAACGGGACGAGCCCGACCTTGATGACCCGGGCCAGGCCCCGGCGCTGGTCGTCGTTCGAGTCCTCGCGGTCGGAGACGTACTTGAGGGTGTTCTGGATGTCGTAATACCCGTTCCGGCCGATGAAATCCAGCGTGTACTCCCGCCCGCCGCCTCCCGTGAGCTGTATGGTGACCAGGATATAGACGTCCGCTGCTTTGCGCTCGCGGACGAAGTCGACGAAGGTGATCTCGCTCCGGATGTAGTCCATGTCGCATTGATGGCAATCGACGAAAACCTTGGCCGTCGACTGCTTCAGACCTTCGGCCGTGAACCCCGTCTGCTGGGAGCCCGGCAGGAATGGGGCCAGGAGAACGAGGCCCGCCAGCGCCATGGACAGCTTCACCTTGATGGTCGCCGGCTTGGGGGCCGACGCGGCCGGGAACGGCTTCGAGGGGTCGAACCAGGAACGGCCCTCCGCGCTCAGGAGGCCGGATAGGACAAAGGCCCCGAGCAGGGTGCCTGCGGGAAAGAGAGGCAGTCCGAGTGCGCCCAATGCGATCCCCATGGCGCGCGACCAGGGTTTTCCGCGCCCGATGCCGTCGGCGGTGACGATGTCGGCCGCGCCCAGGGCGGCGAACAGGACGAAGAGGGCGAGGCCCGCCGCCCCGAGGAGCGCGCTCCCCAGGAGCTCCGATCGTTCGGTGCCCCATCCGATGAACACCGCGCCGGTCACGAAGATGACCAGGAAGAGCAGGGCGGTGGCGATCTTCAACCCTCCTCCGACGATGAGGCACAGGCGCGCGATCTTGATCTTAGCCGGCACGGCGATTCTCCGAAACGCTCATTCGGACTATTTTAGTCGCCGCGGGCCGTCCTGGCAACCCGGTTTTTTGGTTTTCCCCGGTTTTTCTTCTATAATGAGCCTCGCCGCCCCCATGGAAAGGATCAGCCGCCTCAACCCCCTGCTGGAGACCCTCCGGTCCTCGCCGGAGCGGGTCAACAAGATCTTCATCCAGCAGGAGCGCGGCCCGAGGCGGATCGGCGAGGTCATCCGGGAGGCCAAGGCCCGCGGCATCCCCTTGTCTTTCGTCCCCGTCCGCCAGCTCGACAAGCTCGCCGCGCATCACCAGGGAGCGGTCGCCGAGGTCTCCCCCAAGGCCTATTGCTCCCTCGATGAGATCCTGGCCGGATCGGAAAAGCCCTTTCTTGTCCTTCTGGACGAGGTCGAGGACCCCCAGAACCTGGGCGCCATCGTCAGGAGCGCCGAGGCGGCGGGCGCCGACGGCCTCGTCCTGCCCGAACGCCGGTCGGCGGGACTTACGGAAACCGTGGATACGGTCTCGGCCGGCGCTCTCGGCCACCTCCGGGTGGCCCGGGTCACGAACCTGGCCCGGGCCATGGACGGCCTCAAGCAACGGGGGATCTGGCTGGTCGGCGCGGAAGGGTCGGCCGGGCAACCATGGCACGCCTTCGATTACACCGTTCCCGTGGGCATCGTCCTGGGCTCGGAGGGCCGCGGCCTTCGGCCCGTCGTCCGCAAGGCCTGCGACAAGGTCCTGGCCATCCCCATGGCCGGCCGGGTCAACTCCCTCAACGTGGCCGCCGCCGCGGCCGTCTTCCTCTTCGAGGTCGTCCGCCAGCGCCGGGAAGCGAAGGCTTCATAGCCCGGTGCCCTCGCAGGCGCCCGGAATCACCGCAGCGACCGAGGGCCTCCGCTGAAACCAGGGCCGAGGGGATCGTCCGAAGGAGCCTAAAGCGGTGATTCAGACGGAGAGGGGGCCGGTTGAGGGCATCCTCGAAGAGGACGGCTCGCGATGTCTGAGCCTGCTATCCTGAGGGCTGGTCTGGATCCCGCGAGTTTCGCGAGCCGCCGAGACCGGTCCCCTCGCAGGCGCCCGGAATCACCGCAGCGACCGAGGACGATCCCCGAGGCCGTCTTGACTTGAACGTGCCCCCCCTTTAGAATAGGCCCGGTATCATTACCTGTTGAAAGACACGAGCATGGAAAGATCGGTGGACTTTTATACTCTGGAAAAGGGCATCCTGGCCCTCAAGGAGCAAGTCGACTCCCTGGCCGAAAGCGACGATCTCGACAAGAAGGACCGCATCGCGGCGCTGAGGCGGGACATCGAGAAAGAATGGGCCAAGATCGCCCCCAAGCTGACCACCGCCCACATCGTTCAGATCGCCCGCCATCCCAAGCGCCCCTACACGCTGGATTACATCGCTTCCCTCTTCCAGGATTTCATGGAGATGCACGGGGACCGGCGGTTCGCCGACGACCCGGCCATCGTCGCCGGGCTGGCCTTCTACAAGGGCCGGACCGTGGCCGTCATCGGGCACCAGAAAGGGCGGACGACCCGGGCCCGCATCGAGAGGAATTTCGGCCAAGCCAATCCCGAAGGCTACCGCAAGGCCCTGCGGGTCATGCTGGAAGCCGAAAAATTCGGATTCCCGGTCATCACCCTGGTCGACACCCCGGGCGCCTACCCCGGCATCGGCGCCGAGGAACGGGGCCAGGCCGAGGCCATCGCCTTCAACCTGAAGACGATCGCCACCCTGAAAACGCCCATCGTCAACGTCGTCATCGGAGAGGGCGGCAGCGGCGGCGGGCTGGGCATCGGCTTCGGCGACCAGCTCATGATACTCGAGCACTCCTTCTACTCCGTCATCTCCCCGGAAGGCTGCGCCGCGATCCTCTGGAAGGACCAGAACGCGGTCGAGAAGGCCGCCGAGAACCTGGGCCTTCGGGCGACGACCCTGCTCGAGTTCGGCATCGTCGACAAGATCATCCCCGAGCCGCCCGGCGGGGCCCACATCGACCCGGAACAGACCTTCCGGAACGTGGACAAGCACATCTACCAGGCCCTCAAAAAGCTCGAGGGCCTGCCCGTCGACGAGCTCCTCGAGGAAAGGTACAGGAAGATCCGCAAGATCGGGATGTTCGAGGAAAGGTGAGCGAAGACTCCCCCCCCAAAAAGGAAGTCGCGGCCGTCAAGGGAACCCACGACATCCTCCCCGGGGAAGTCGAGAAGTGGCAGGCCCTCGAGCGCCTGGCCAGGGAGACCTTCGAGCTCTACGGCTACCGAGAGCTGCGGGCCCCCGTTTTCGAGGCCACCGAGCTGTTCGAAAAGGGCACGGGCCAGACCTCCGACGTCGTCACCAAGGAAATGTACACCTTCACGGACAAGGGCGGCCGGTCCCTGACCTTGAGGCCCGAATACACCCCCTCGGTCGCCCGGGCCATCATCGAGCACCGGCTGGACCTCCAGGCCCGGCCGATGCGCTTCTACTACATGGGCCCGATGTTCCGCTACGACCGTCCCCAGAAGGGCCGCTATCGCCAGTTCCACCAGATCGACGTCGAGGTGTTCGGAGAGCAGGACCCGGCTTGCGACGCCGAGCTCATCGGGATGGCCGACCACCTTCTTCGCCGGCTCGGGGTGACCGACAAGGAGATCCTGGTCAACTCCGTCGGCTGCCGCGCGTGCCGGCCGGCCTACAGCCAGGCTCTTCGCGAAGAGGCCGGGAAGCGGACGGCCGAGCTCTGCCCCGACTGCCGGAGGAAGGCGGAAACCAACCCCCTGCGGATCTTCGACTGCAAGGTCGAGGCCTGCCAGTCCGCGGCCCGCTCGTTCCCGGAGATCCAGGGCTTCCTCTGCGCCGAATGCCGCGATCACTTCACCGAGGTGCTCTCCCTCCTCGGCCTCTACGGCATCCCCATCCGCGTCGACCCCAAGCTCGTCCGCGGCCTCGACTATTACACCAAGACGACTTTCGAGTTCGTCTCCTCCGGGCTCGGCGCCCAGAGCGCCCTTCTCGGCGGCGGCCGCTACGACGACATGATGAAGGATTTCGGCGGCCCCGACATCTGCGGCAACGGTTTCGCCATCGGCATGGAAAGGCTTTTATCGGTGGTCTCCTTGCCGCTCCCGGAGAGGCGCCTTCTCTACGTCGCTTACCTGGGAGGCGCCGCCAAGAGAACGGCCGTCGAGCTGGCCCGCTTTTTCCGGGAAGAAGGCGTCGAGTGCCTGGTCGAGTTCAAGGACCGGGGCATGAAGGCCCATTTCGGCCGGGCCAACAAGCTCGAGGCGTCCTGGGTCCTCGTCGTCGGGGAGGACGAAATAAGAAAGGGCCGGTTCGGGCTCAAGGAGATGGCCACGGGCCGCCAGGTCGAGGGCACCCGCGAGGAGCTCCTGGGTTCCCTCCGCGGATGACGCCCGGAGCGGCCCGTGAAAGAACGGAAGATCGAGGGACCATGTTGAAAAGAACGGATTACTGCGGGGAGCTCCGGGCGGGCCACGAGGGCCGCGAGGTCGTCCTGACCGGCTGGGTCCAGAGGGTGCGCGATATCGGCCAGCTCGTCTTCGTCGACGTCCGCGACCGGGAGGGCCTGGCCCAGGTCGTCTTCCATGCCGACCGTCACGATCTTATGGAGGAGGCCAAGAGGCTCCGGCCGGAGTTCGTCGTCGGCATCGGCGGCACCGTCCGCCGCCGAGCGGCCGTCAATCCCGACATGCCGACGGGCGAGGTCGAGGTCGAGGCCTCCGATCTCCGGGTGTTCGCGGCCGCCAAGGTCCCGCCGTTCGTCATCTCCGATCCGCCGCAGGCTTCGGAGGAGCTGCGCCTGAAGTACCGCTATCTCGACCTGCGCCGGCCCCGGATGCAGCGCAACATCCGACTTCGTCACGAGGCGGCCCTCGTCGTGCGGAACTATATGAGCCGCAACGGGTTCCTCGAGATCGAAACGCCCATCCTGGCCAACCCGACCCCCGAAGGGGCCCGGGACTTCCTCGTGCCCAGCCGGTTCCACAAGGGCCGTTTCTACGCCCTGCCGCAGTCCCCCCAGCAGTTCAAGCAGACCCTCATGGTCTCCGGCTTCGACCGTTACTTCCAGATCGTCCGCTGTTTCCGCGACGAGGCCCTGCGTGCCGACCGCCAGCTCGAGTTCACCCAGATCGACATCGAGACGAGCTTCATCGACCGCGACGATTTCTTCGCCCTCAACGAGGGGCTCATGGAAGCCCTGTTCGCCCTCATCGGCCGCCGGGTCGAGCGCCCGTTCCCCCGCCTCCCCTATTCCGAATCCATGGAGAGATTCGGGACGGACAAGCCCGACCTGCGCCCGCCCTTCGAGATCCGCGACCTGACCGCCGTGGCCGGGGAGACCGGGTCCGAACCGCTGAGGGCCGCCCTCGCGGCCGGAGGGGAGATCAAAGGCCTGCTCGTTCCCGGCGCCGGGAGCCTGTCGCGCGGCCAGCTCGACAAGCTCGGCGAAAAGGCCCGGGAGCTCGGGGCCAAGGGCCTCGCCTGGATCCGAAGGCAGGGCGGATGGAAGTCGTCCCTCAAAATGTCCGACGCCGACCTCGAGAGGATATGGGGCGCCCTGGGCGGCGCCGAAGTTGACCTGGCCCTGCTCATCGCGGACCGGAAGGAGACCGCGCTCAAGGCCCTGGGAGAGATGCGCCGGACCTGGCCCCTGGAGGACCCTTCACGCCGGGACCTCCTGAAGTTCTGCTGGGTCACCGACTTCCCGCTCTTCGAGTGGAGCGAGGAGGAGAAGCGGTTCGTGTCCATGCACCACCCGTTCACCTCTCCGGTGGAGGACGACGTCCCCCTCCTGGATACCGACCCCGGGAAAGCCCGGGCCAAGGCCTACGATATGGTCCTCAACGGGGTCGAGCTGGGCGGCGGATCGATCCGGATCCACGACCGGACGCTGCAGCGCCGGGTTTTCGGGGCTCTCGGCCTAACGGAAGAGGAAACGGAGGGAAAATTCGGCTACTTCCTCGACGCCCTGGGTTACGGCGCCCCGCCGCACGGCGGGATCGCTTTCGGCTTCGACCGGCTGGTCATGTTCCTGGCCGGAGAGGAATCCATCCGCGAGGTCATTCCCTTTCCCAAGACGACGGGCGCCCTGGACCTCATGACCGGCTCCCCCTCCAACGTCGGCGAAGACCAGCTCACGGAACTTGGGCTCAAGCTGAAAAAGTAGAAGAACCGGGAATTCAGACCGAGCGGGTCTCGACGACCGCGGCCCCGGCGAGGCCCAGGACGCCGAAGAGGATGAGCATCTCGAACCCCGATCGGGCCGCCGACATGACCTGCGAGCCGTTGCCCGCGGCGGCCAGCCCGTCGAACAGGAGGGCCCCGGGGACGATCGGCGCCAGACCATAGATGAGCCCGGCAACGGCCGCCGTGGCCATGCCCAGCACGATCCGCTTGCCCGTCGCGAGGCCGCCCGCCCACAGCGCGGTGACACTGCCGGCCAGAATGGGGACCACCGCGGCGGCCCACCAGATCCGGCTGAAGGAGGGGGGCTGGCCCGTCGCATGCGCATAAAGGGCCTCGATCCCTTGGAGGGCCGCGAGGGCCCCCAGGGCGACGACAAGCGCGGGCCACCGCCTGGCCTTTTGCCCGGCCCGCAGCGCCGCTTTCTCGCGGACGCGCCGCCGCAGGGTCAGGGGGTAGTTGTAGAACATGTCGAAGACGAAGTGCTCCAGCCAAGCCCCCTTCTCCCCGAAGACGGGGACCTTGTGGACCGCTTCGGTGGCCCAGTGCCCGGCCATGAAACGGGCCAGGTCCGGGTAGCGGTAGGTCATCTGGATGGGGAAGGCCAGGTAGCCGACGATCTTGAGGAAGCTCACGCCGAAGGCGATGTTGTAGTCCTTAAAGTTGCGGTCCTTGATCATCAGTCCGAGGACATAGAACCCGCGGACGAGCGAGCCCGGGGAGATGGGCAGGAGGTTCAGCGCGCCGATGATCAGGCCCGCCCGGAGGGTGGCCTGGTGCCAGGGAAGCTCGGGATGGGCGACGACGTAGGCGATGGCGGCCGTCAGGAACACGGTCTCGGACACGAACAGGGTGGCCAGATGGACGGCCAGGCTCTTGAGGTATTTCTGGATGAACGGTTCCTTGATCTGACCGGCGATGGCCGAGGCCTCGTTCTCGCCGAGAAGCCCGTTCTTCCGCCCTTGGGCGACCATGTCGAGCAGCCAACGCTCTCGCTCGGCGGGCCGGACGAGCAGCCGGAGCGGCTGGACGAATATGGCCCTCAGACGCTCGCGGAAACGGTCCTTGTCGGTCAGGAACCGGTGGAGCCCGGGCGGCAACCAGGCCAACGTGAGGTTCAGAAAATAGAGAAAGGGGGCCCGGGCGATCCGCAGGGCCCGAGCCTCGCCGGACCGGCCCGACCGGACCCAGCCGACCAACGCTTCCGCGATCCGGGCCCGGCCCGCCCGCATGAAGTACCCGGGACTCGCGACCATCCGGCCATAGTGCCGGCGCAGATCGGCCCGGCCCGCCAGGCGCCTCAAGAACGGCGGAAGAAGCAGCCCCCCGGCCGGCCAGAAAAAGCCGGTGTTCCCGGTGACGATCCCCAGGGCGGCCAGGACGGGGGCGAGGGCCGGAAGAATAGCGGCGGACAAGAAAACGGCCGACAGGAGCGCGCTCCTTTCGAGGCGCGCCGCGGCCCGCTCGTCGGTGATCCCGCGGACACGCCAGCTCTCCCGGAAGCCGGCCATGATCCGGCGGCGCAGGCCCCGGCCGAAAATCCGGACGTGATGAAAGGAGAGGTCGATGAGGGAATCGCGATAGGCCCGGTCCTCGGAGCGCAGCCGGCCCAGGGCCGGGCGCAGGTCGGCGAAATCGTCCCCGCGCGCGTCTACGTATCGCTCGAGCTTGTCGACATCGCCCTTGTCGAACTGGACGAGCCGCCCGCGGCCGAGACCCCGCAGGATGAGCTTGATATCGGCCGGGCACTGCGGGAGGAACGGCAAGAGTGTCATGCCGGCCCGGAAATCGACGGCGACCAGCCCGGCCTCGGGGCGGCCCTCGGCCTCGGCCCGCTTGAGGACGTTGGGCTGGCTCTTGAGCGACCACCATTCGTACTGACGCGCGAGCTCGACGGCCCCTATCTCGTGCATGAGCCGGACCAGGCGGTCCATGAAGGCGCGCTTGGCGCGGTACTCGGGTGAGCCGTCCGCCGGGCCGGAGTGACCGCCTTTGGAGCGGCGCCGGGCGTCGAGGTTGTCGTCCGCCTCGAGTCGCCACGTGCGGCCCTCGACCCATTCGCTGAGCTCGCCGTAGCTCCCGAGCGCCCTGTCGGCGAGCGTCCCGAGGACATCCACGACGGCGTCCTCGCGGCCCCACTCGACCCGGGCCGCCCGGCGGATGAACTTCTGCCACAAGGCCTGCGAACGGCCGGCCGTGGCCAAAGACTGAAGAGAGAACGGGGCCTGGAAGCCGATCGCATAGAGAAGGCCGCGGATGCCGCGGGCCAGCCCGGAGGGCGGGATAAGGACCTTCAGGGCGTACTCGCGGCCGGGCTCCAGGCCTGCGACCCGGCCCTCGAGGGCGGAGACGTCGCTCAGCCGGACCTTGTAGACTTGGCCCGCGTATCCTCCGCCCACGAATCTCTCGATCTCGAGGCGGACCCGGGCCCGCCCGTCGGGAAAGACGCCTTGGAGCTCGTATTCAAGGACCGTCCCCGGCTCGTGGCGGCTGAGGCGGAACGCCCGATGGACCTTCTGTTGGGAGTGAAGGCGGACGAGCTCACGAACGGTCTCGGCCGAATAGGGAACGGTCATCAGGGCGCCTTGACTTTCTTTCGCACGTTTCCTTCCTTTTCAACGTTAGACGAGCTTCTTTCGGCCCCGCTCCCGGCTCAAGGCTTCGACCAAAACCTTGACCTTCTGGTCGAGATCGGCGTCGCAGACGAGCAGCGCGTCCTTGGTGTCGACGACGATCAGGTTGCGGACGCCGACGAGCGCGGTCAGCCGCCCGGGGTTCCAGACGAGGCACCCCCTGGAATCCAGGGCGGCCAGCTCGCCCCGCGCGGCGTTGCCGTCGCGGTCCCGCGGCCAGACCTCGAGCAGGGACGACCAGGCCCCGATGTCCGACCATCCGAAATCGCCCTCCGCGACCAGCACGCCTTGGGCCTTCTCCATGAGGGCGTAGTCGATGGACAGGGCCGGGGCGCCCTCGAAGGCGGCCCGGAGCCGGCCGCGGTTGCCCGACCTCAGGGCTTCGACGGCTTTCTTCCAGAACGAGAACAGGGCCGGCGCGCACGCTTCGGCCTGGCGGGCGAAGGTCTCCGCCGTCCAGACGAACATGCCCGAGTTCCAGGCGCAATCCCCGGCGGCAAGGAACTCGTCGGCCAGCTCGACGCTCGGCTTTTCCTTGAAGGCCCGGACGGGATAGAAAGCCTCCCGCCCGCACGTCCGCGGCCGCTCCCTCTCGAACCGGATGTAGCCGTATCCCGTGGCCGGATAGGTCGGCGGGATCCCGAAAATGACCATGGCCCCGGCCCGGGCCGACATCTCGACCGCGCTCCCGAGCTTGCGCAGGAACCGTTTTTCGTCTTTGATGAGATGATCGGCGGGCAGGGCGACGACGACAGCCTCCGGGTTATCCAGCCAGATCCGGGCCGTCGCCAGGGCCAGCGCGGGACCGGTGTTCCTGGCCACCGGCTCGACGATCATGTTGGCCGCCGGCAGGGCCGGGAACAGCTTTCTGACGCGCCGGGTCTGGACGGCGTCGGCGACCGTGGTGACCTTGCGAAGAGGGACGAGCGGGCGGATCCGCCTCACGGTCTCCTCGATCATCGTCGCCCGGCCGGCGATCTGCAGGAACTGCTTGGGTTTATCCGCCCGCCCGAGCGGCCAGAAGCGTGTTCCCCGCCCGCCGGCCAGGATGACCGCGCGGACGTCGCGCAAGGGCTTTTTCGGCCGCGTTGTGCGCTTCGGCCGGCTCATGGCTTCCCGAGGCGGCTGATGATCTTCTCGAGCAGTGCCCGGACCTCGTTCTGGATCGCGGCCAGAGCCTCTTCGGTGTCGGCTTCGAAGCGGAGGACGATGACGGCCTGGGTGTTGGAGGCCCGGACGAGGCCCCAGCCGCGGGGGAAGATGGCCCGGACGCCGTCGATGTCGATGACCGGATATTTCGCGGCCAGCTCGCGGCGGGCCTGCTCGACGATCTCGAACTTGACCTCGTCGGACGCGTAGATCCTGATCTCCGGCGTCGAATAGGTCTTGGGGAGGTCTGACAGCATCGTCGACAGCCGGGCCGTCGACCGCGACAGGATCTCGAGCAGCCGGGCCGTCGCGTAGATGGCGTCGTCGAAGCCGTACCAGCGATCGGCGAAAAAGATGTGACCGCTCATTTCCCCGGCCAGGGGGGCCTGCTCCTCCCTGATCTTTTTCTTGATCAGGGAGTGGCCGGTCCGCCACATGATGGGCCGCCCACCCAGCCGTTCGATCTCGTCGTAGAGGACTTGGGAGGCTTTGACCTCGGAGATGACGGCCGAACCGGGCCTGGCGGCGAGGATGTCCCTGGCGAAGACGATGAGGAGCTGGTCGCCCCAGATGATCTTCCCCCGGTCGTCGACGACGCCCAGCCTGTCGGCGTCGCCGTCGTAGCCGACACCGAGCTCGGCCCCCGTTTCCCGGACCTTGCGGATGAGCGCTTCCATGGCCTCCGGGAGCGTCGGGTCCGGGTGATGGTTGGGGAAGCGGCCGTCCATTTCGCAGAAAATATCGATGACCTCGGACCCCATTTTCCGGAAGAGCGGGACGGCGACCGAGCCGCCGGTGCCGTTGCCGGCGTCGATGACGACCTTGATCCCCCGTGACAGCCGGACGTTGCCGGAAACATAGCTCATGTATTCGGGAACGATGTCGAGGGTCGAAGCGCGCCCGGCCCCTTTGGCGAACAGGCCCTTGCGGGCGATGTCGTGGAGCTCCTGGATGTCGGGCCCGTAAAGGGTGTCGTGTCCGGCCATCATCTTGAACCCGTTGTGTTCCGGGGGGTTATGGGAGCCGGTGATCATGACCCCGGCCTCCTTCTTCATGTGAAAGACCGAGAAATAGAGGAGCGGCGTCGGCACGACCCCGATGTCGGTGACGTCGCAGCCCGTGGCCAGGAGACCGGCGGTGAGGGACTTGGCGAACGACGGCGAGCTCAGGCGGCAGTCCCGGCCGACGGCCACGTCCTTCTTGCCCCTGGCCTGAAAATACGTGCCCATGGACCGCCCCAGGACCTCGACGAGAGCCTCGTCCAGATCCCGGCCGACGATGCCGCGGATGTCGTATTCCCTGAAGATCTTGGGGTTGATGTCCACGCCCTCCTCCTTCCCGGGGACTTCACGCCTATGCTTATAAACTATTTATTATCTATAATATATATGCCTACCGCGCCTTCCTTTGAAGGCGGTGGGCATGAGCGGCGCCGATGAAAGCCTTGAACAAGGGATGAGGGGCCAGGGGCTTGGACTTGAATTCCGGATGGAACTGGCAACCCAGGAACCAGGGGTGGTCCGGGGCCTCGACGATCTCCACCAGCCCATAATCCGGGTTATGGCCCGAAAAGATCAGCCCCGCCGAGGCCAACGCCTCCTGATAACGCGGATTGAACTCGTAGCGGTGCCGATGCCTTTCCGATATCTCGCGGACGCCGTAGGCCTTGTGGGCCAGCGATCCTTTCCGCAGGTCGCAACGGTAAGCTCCCAGCCGCATCGTCCCGCCCATATCGAAGTCCTTGGCCAGCTCCCGCCACCTGACGATGATCTTGTGGGGGGCGTCGGGGGCGAATTCCGCGCTGTTGGCGCGGTCGAGGCCGGCCACGGATCGGGCGTATTCGATCGAAGCGCATTGCATGCCGAGGCAGATGCCGAAGAACGGGACCTTTTTTTTCCGGGCGTACGTGACGGCCCTGATCTTGCCCTCGATGCCGCGCTTGCCGAATCCTCCGGGGACGAGAATGCCGTCCTTTCTCCCGAGGATCGAAGCGGGCCCCTCCCGTTCCAGGGCTTCGGCCTCGATCCAGTCGATGTTGACCTTGAGCCGGTGGGCGAGCCCTCCATGGACCAGGGCTTGGTTCAGGCTCATGTAAGAATCATGAAGCCCCGCGTATTTTCCGACCAGGGCGATGTCCACCTGGTCCTCAGGTTTCCTGATCCGGCCGACCATGGACTCCCAGCGCGACAGGCTCTTCTTCCGCCGGGGGAGCCCGAGCAGCCGCAAGATGATTGCGTCCAGACCTTCCCGGGCGAAATTCAACGGGATCTCGTAGATGGATTCGACGTCCCTGGCGGCAATGACCGCCTCCAGGGGAACGTTGGTGAACAGGGCGATCTTCGATCGGATGTCCGCCGAAAGCTCGCGGCCCGTCCGGCAGAGGAGGATGTCGGGCTGGATGCCGATGGCCCGCAGCTCCTTGACGCTGTGCTGCGTGGGCTTTGTCTTGAGCTCCCCCGAGGCCCCGACGAAGGGAACGAGAGTCAGGTGCACGAACAGGGTATTGGCGCTCCCCAGCGACAGTCTCATCTGGCGCGTGGCTTCGAGGAAGGGCAGGCTCTCGATGTCGCCCACCGTCCCGCCGATCTCGCAGATGACGATGTCGTTGCCTTCCGACACGGCCCTGAAAGCGCCTTTGATCTCGTCCGTGAGATGGGGAATGACCTGGACCGTCTTTCCGAGATACTCGCCCTTGCGCTCCTTGCGAAGGAGCGATTCGTAGATCTTGCCGGCCGTCCAGTTGTGGGCCCTGGTCGTCCGGGTCGACGTGAATCGCTCGTAGTGTCCGAGATCGAGGTCCGTTTCCGCCCCGTCGTCCGTCACGAAGACTTCGCCGTGCTGGAACGGGCTCATCGTGCCGGGGTCGACGTTGAGGTAGGGGTCGAATTTCTGGATGGTGATCCGGTACCCGTGGCTCTCCAGGAGCATTCCCATGGAGGCCGAGGCGATCCCCTTGCCCAGCCCCGAAATGACCCCTCCGGTGACGAAGATGTACTTGGTCATGGCTATCTTTATCTCTTTTCGGTTCCCACGATTATAGCCTTCGGCCCGCCCGGACTCAAGGAAAACGGATCGACGGCCGGCCGAGCGGCCTCAGGCCTTGGTTTCGCCCGGGTCTTTCTGTTTCGAGGGGGCCGGCTGCTGAGCGGCCTGCGTCTGGCACGTGGCTTCGAGATAGGCCCCTTCTTCCACCACGAGCTTCGGAGAGAGAATGGTCCCGAAAACGCGGCCTTTGTCGTGGACCTCGACCCTCTCGGTCGCCTGCAGCGTGCCGCGGACCTCGCCGTTCACGACGAGCTGACCCACCTTGACGTCCGCTTCGACTTTGCCCTTTTCGCCGACGATGAGCAGCGCGTCCGAGGTGATCGTTCCCTTGAGATAGCCCTCGATGCGAAACGAGCCTTTGAAGATCAGGTCTCCCCTGAACTCCGACTCCTGGTCGATCAGGCCGGCCAGCCTCGATTCGTTGAGCTCTCTCGGTTTGTCTTTCATGAAGCAACTCCTTTGAGGCCCTCATACAGCCGATTGAGGTCGTCCATCGAAAAATAGAAGATCTTCAGGACGCCTTTGTTCCGGTTGCCGGAAATGAGGACTTTCGTCCCCAGCAACTTCAGCATCTCTTCCTGGAGAGCGTGAAGGTCCGGGTCCTCGAGCTTTCTCTGGGCCCGGGGGGCCCGTTCCTTCAGTCGGTTGACGAGCTTTTCCGTGTTCCGGACAGAGAGGCTCCGGTCGATGATCTGCCGGCAGGCGAAGAGCTGCCCGGCCGCGTCGTCCAGAGCCAGCAGGGCCCGGGCATGTCCCATCGAGATCGTTTCGTCGCTCACGTGATCCTGGATCTCGCGAGGGAGCTTCAGGAGACGGAGGTAGTTCGTCACCGAGGTCCTGTCCATTCCGACCTTGTCAGCCAGCTCCTGCTGAGTGTATTTTTGCTCTTCGATGAGCCGTTGATAGGCCTGGGCGATCTCGAGAGGGTTCAACTCCTCCCGGTGGATGTTCTCGATGAGCGAGATCTCCAGCTGCTTGTCTTTCGGGATGTTCCGGATGAGGACCGGTAGCTTCCTCAAGCCGGCCTTCTGGGCCGCCCGCCACCGTCTCTCCCCGACGATGATCTTGTAATGATCATCCTCGGGAACGACGACCACAGGCTGCACGACACCCGATTCGCGGATCGACTGGGCCAGCCCTTCGATGGTTTGGTCGTCGAACTTCATGCGCGGTTGAAAGGGGTTGGCTCTGATCTGCTCGAGGTCGATCTCGGCGAATCGTTCGTCTTTCAAAATGCTGAATTCTTCGGGGATGAAGGCGCCCAGGCCTTTCCCCAGGGCTTTCTTGCTCATCGTCTAAGGATCTCCTCTGCGAGATTGATGTAAGCTTCTGATCCCTTGGATCTTATGTCGTACAGGACAACGGGCTTCCCGAAGCTGGGGGCCTCGGCCAGACGGATGCTCCGCGGAATGACGGATTCGAAAAGGATGTGCTTGAGGGATTTCCGGATCTCTTCGGCCACCTGTTTCGAGAGGTTGGTCCGTTCGTCGAACATCGTCAGGAGGATGCCCTCGATGGCCAGCTTGGGGTTGAAATAGGTGCGGACGGTTTCCAGCGTCTGGAAAAGGTCGGGGATGCCCTCCATGCAGAAGAATTCCGTCTGAACGGGGATGATCAGGGAGTCGGCGGCTGTCAGGGCGTTGATGGTCAGAAAGCTCAGGGAGGGAGGGCAATCGATCAGGATGAAGTTGAAGTAGCGCCTCGCTTTATCGACGGCATCAACTAGCCGTCTTTCCCTGTTTTCCGCCGGGTAGAGCTCGGCTTCGATGCCGGATAGCTCCGGAGAGCACGGACAAAGATAGAAATTATCGACTTCGGTCCCGAAAACGCAGTCCATCAGCCCCCGGCCGTTCATCATGGCCTGGTAGATGCCCTTGCCTGCTTCCTTGGGCTTGGCCAGGCCCAGCGTCGACATCCCCTGGGGGTCGAGATCGATCAGGAGGGTCCGCTTTCCCTTGAGGGCCAGGCACGCCGAGAGATTGATGGCCGTGGTCGTCTTACCGACGCCCCCTTTCTGATTGGCGACCGCAATGACCTTATTCATCTTTCGGGCATGTTCCACGTGAAACACCGCCTTTTCGGGCGGCCTTTCTTTCTGTTATCTCCATGTACAGGGCGACGCTCTGAACAGTTGCCGGGGTCATCCCGGGGATCCTCCCGGCCTCTCCCAGCGTTGCCGGCCGGGCCGCTCCCAGCTTTTCGACGGCTTCTTTGGTCAACCCGGGGACCTTGGCGAAGTCCATCTCGGCCGGGATCACTTTATGGGCTGTTTTCACGGATTTGGCGATCTCTTTGCTCTGTTTTCGAATGTAGCCTTCATACTTCACTTCGGATTCGATGGATCTTGTTTCCTCATCGTTGATTGTAGCAGAAATTTTCCCTAATTCCAGGGTATTTCTCAAGCTGACTTCGGGTTTTTTTAGCCAGTCATAAAGGGAGATCCGGCCTTTGGCCCCCGTTCCCGTCTTTTTGCTTCTCAGAAGAGTCAGTATTTCCCCCGCTCTCTGCCGCTTTTCTTCGTAGCTTCGCCAGGTTTCCTCGGATATCAACCCGAATTCGCGCCCGTATTTCATCAGCCTCAGGTCGGCATTGTCGACCCTGAGAAGGAGCCGATGTTCGGCCCTGGACGTGAACAGACGATAGGGTTCCTCGACGCCTTTGGTCACCAGGTCGTCGATGAGGACTCCGATATACGCCTCGTCCCGTCTTAAAATGAAGGGAGGCTTCTTCATCAGGGACAAGGCGGCGTTTATCCCGGCCATGAGCCCTTGGGCGGCCGCCTCTTCGTAGCCGGAGGTGCCGTTTATCTGCCCGGCCAGGTAGAGGCCGCCGATCCTCCTGCTCTCCAGGGTATGGGCCAGCTCGGTCGGGGAAACGGCGTCGTATTCTATTCCGTAGGCCGGTCTCAGGATCTTCGTCCCGTCGAGGCCGGGTATCGTTCGGAGGATCCCTTTCTGGACCTCGACCGGCAAGCTCGAGGAGATCCCGTTGATGTAGA
>Ga0194126_10000711_pt1 | contig 55822 bp, 52 predicted proteins | sample TA2KigC150mmetaG_FD_148641 | JGI IMG/M metagenome (GOLD analysis project Ga0194126, IMG submission 148641) | Freshwater microbial communities from Lake Tanganyika, Tanzania - TA2015035 Kigoma Deep Cast 150m | ecosystem: Environmental > Aquatic > Freshwater > Lake | place: Tanzania: Lake... | reverse complement strand
TCCCTTGCGGAAGCGCCAACTACAAAAAACGGAATGCTCAAAGAATCAGCAATCCTCTTTACCATAGCAAGGGCTTCTACGGTCTGTTGATCAATCTTCCCTGATAAGTCGAATGATATGTTGCTCATAGATCATCTTCGCTGTTTCAATATTCCTCTGATTCCCGGTTGCCAGGAGATCTGCATAAACAAGGATCGGATGCACAAGGTCTTCATATTCCAATTTACCAACTGGCTTCCAGAACCTTTCGAGGATTTCAACATCTCCTTCAGGATCTTTCCTGAGTCTGTTCCCGAGTAACAGCTGATTGAGTTGCTGAGTCGTTGTATATATCGTGATGACCTCGGGTTTGAGGTAATGTGTGAACTTTTCAGCAGCAACCTCTCCACCCCACTGTGCTTCCAGCGGGTCGAGTTTCTTCAGTTGCCACCATCCGTATTCGCCTCTATATCGACCGAGAATTAGCTTTGGTCTCAATTTTTCCGGATAAGCTGTAACCCATCTTTGAAACAGATTTTCTCTTTCTGTCAGTTTATTCCCTCGTTTCCCCATATCCAAAAGAAAGCCAAGGTCCTTTAGTTCTTTCATGATCCAGCCGACTGTACCGAGGGCTACGTCTGTTCCTCCAGCTATCTCACGGTAGGTCTTATTCTCAAAACCGGGATTACACAAGAAAGCATAAATGATTCTGAGGCCTGCGGGCTTGAATGCTCTTTTGAGCGGAGCTGTTCTGACATCCTCTGTCGGTTTGTTACCCTTCAAAAATATATATGTTGGCGGCTGGTTTATAAAGGCGTTGCCGGCTGTGTCGATAAATTCGATGCCATCAAGCCTCAGCTGCTCCGCCATCTGTGCATTTACATATTTTGCGACCAATAAAAGAGGGTAGTTGAGTTTCTCTTTGTGCATCAGCAATAAGAGCTTGTATGGTTTCGTAATGGTTGTTTTTATTTCGGCATAGTAAACCATTGCCTTCCCTTGTATCATCATCCTTACTCGACGGTCTGGCCGAAACCCCATTGCAAAGGCAGGTTCCTCGGCCAAAATCTCAATCTCGGCTTGCGCCTGGATGTTCTTTCGGAAAGCCTCGATAGCAAGGCGAAAGATTTCTTCTTGTGTGTCTCTATTCGTTCTTCTGTCCATAGTCATTGTTCACTTATTTATACTGTTCAGTTAATATGAACATACAAAAAAAATGAACAAAAGTCAAGTTCTGAAGCAACAATCTTATATATAAGAATTATTTTTCAATCTAATAGGTATATTTGTACCATTCAAAAAAAACAATTGATATTGTAGGTTAGCATGTTCAGCAATATTTAATGTTCAATGAAAATGAACAAATAAAATAAGTGAACACGATCCTTCTCCAATGACTGGGTGTTTTGGTATAAGTTAAGGCGATGGATTTTGATTCTGCTGTTAAAGCTATAAATAAACTACTGGCAGAGATACAACCTCATGCATTCAATAGTTCCTGGATACAAAGATATGCTCCCCATATATATCGTTTTTTTCAGAAAAACATAAGAAGAGAAAACGGTGGCATAGATTGGGACAGAATTACCCGTGCTTTGGATCGTAAATTTCAAAGACAATGGATTACATCCCGGCATAACGGAACCAAACTTTATCGAAGTGAAACTGAGGTCAACATTATTCTTCATAAATATGATGACAAACTCTACAGCTTTCTGACTCCAGCTGACAAAGATAATGATTCTATACGGGACATTATCAGTATTGCGTTAGTGAGAATTGCTCAGAAAGGAAATGTGACAGCCAGACAGGAAATTATTAAGTTGGTAAGGTTCACTATTGATGAGTGGATCGAATATAATCCCAGAATTTCCCGTTGGGAGGGATATGAGTATTTGCTTCAAAAGAGTATTGAGGACTGCATACGACGCTATCGCTATTCGGGCTCGTTCATGGGTTACTTATTCAAAACACTTGAATATGCAGGAAGAGGGTTAAGACCTATCGTTGTTCATTCACTGGACGATTCTCCATATCCCGGAGGGAGGAAGAGAATAGATACAATCGCGCAGAATCCTGAAACTGGAGATTTGCTGATATATGGTAGAAATATATAATCCGGTGGAGCAGCTTCGTGTGCATTTGAACCCCGCCAACTCCTCAAATTTACACTTATTTAAAGATCATTTAGAGGTGCAAAGGGGTGTGATAAAAGTGTGATAAAAATAGCTCAAAACAAGGCAAAATACGACAAATCTTAACGTAGTGCAAAAGCATGTTAACTTATTGATATTATGTAATAAATTAAGTATTTTCAAGCCTTCTTGGTCCCGGCCAAATCGGTTTCCTAAATCCCGAAGGCGTTCGGGATTCAATTCCTGCAGGGGGTACCATTAATTTACAAAAACAAACAAGACAGAAAAGTAATAGTTCTCTACAATTCAGGCGTTTATTTAAAGAAAATCAGACTTATTGTTGCTTCCTTGAAGTTCTCAGTTTCATAAAAAGAAAAAATACTGTAGATTATTAAGCATAATTAGCAGATACGTATATCTGATATTTAGGAAATAACTGGAGGAACAAAAAGATTCGGAAATATTGATCATCGGTGCAGTAATAATTATTATTTTTTTGTGTTACCTAAGATAAAAAAGAGGATGAGAAAAGCATCAAAAAAAACATTAAATAAATCAGAGAAATTGACATTACGACTCGAGAACATGCTCTTTAAAGCGGCGCCGGGTATTATGAGAATCAGGGGTTTGGGCCAGAAATGAAAATCATAACCAGGCAGAGGATTCGTCGGGTCCGCTACTATTTAAAAGCGATTTTGCAGCAGTTTCTTGTGCCGAACAGCTGGTTTCGCGCCCGGTTGGAAAAAAAGCTGGCCTGGATTTCCAACTACGATCGCGAGTCGGTTCTCGACCGCGTGAACTACTACAACAAGCTGCACGAGGCATCTGGTTTGTCTGAACAGGCGCTTCCCCTCCGGGCAATCCCGTTCTGGGACAAGACCATGTATTACTACGACTACCGGTCTGTCATGCGCCATTTCCCTCCGGATGTCCGGGCGGAATACAAGTTTGGCGACATAAACTGGGTCCTTGACCGGCCAACCTTCGTGAAAAGCCGTCCGGTGGGCCGGGACAACAGCAACAATATCCTGTTGAAAATGGAAAGGGTCCGGCATTTCTTTCCCATGCGTGACCGAATCCCCTACGAGGAGAAGCAGAGCCAAATGGTATGGCGCGGCGCTGCCTGGCAGACGCGCCGCATGGAGCTTCTCCGACAATACTGGAACCACCCGCTATGCGATGTGGGGCAGGTCAATCCCCCGTCGGCCAATGCCCCGGCGGATTGGGTCAAGCCGCGCATGTCGATTTCGGATCAATTGTGCTACAAGTTCATTTTATCCATTGAAGGCAACGATGTTGCCACCAACCTGAAATGGATTGCCCAATCAAACTCACTTTGCTTCATGACCAGACCGAAGTTCGAAACCTGGTTTATGGAGGGGCGGCTGGTCCCCTTCGAACACTACGTCGAACTGCGCGAGGACTACGCGGACCTGCCTGAAAAGATCGAGCACTATATAAAGCATCCCCATGAGGCCAGGCAGATCATCGAGAACCTCCATGCGCACTACCGCACCTTCACCGATCCAAGGCTCGAAGAACTTGTCTCGGTGCTCGTTGTTATGAAATATCTCATAAATACCGGGCAGTTGAGACCTGACCCCTCGACTCCTCTGGGTTTCTATCGGACCCACGGCTACAAGCCGTGATATGTTCAGATGTACAAGTAGAGGATTCGAACCATGCCTTGCACTTTACGTCGCTATTCGCGCCGAAAGTGAAACAGGAAGGCCTTTTGATAGTGAGGAGTTTATGGTCGAGATTAAAATGAAGCTTGAAAGAAGACTCTCGCAGCGCCCCAAATGATAGTATAACGTCTCATATCGAAAAGGTACCGGGATGGTATTTCAGTAGGAGCCAATGAGGTTGACACAATTATCCCTCTGTTTTCATTAAGGCCTGGACCGGCTTAAGCCCATACGGGCTTCCCTCTTCTATGGCCGTGAGGACGGTACCCCCTCCGGTAAAAAAATAATATTGTGTATTGTCCAGAACAGAGAGGTAGAGACCGGGGCAGAGGTTTTTAAACTCCTGAAGTGTATCACCTCCACCGTACATCTTTATGGCGATTCTGTTCCTGTCAATGGTGCTGTCCAGCGCAGCCGAGCCCGCTGAAAAATGCGGTGTATATCCCATAACGGCATTGACAAAGATGGTCCGGGCGTTCAAAATGCTCTCCGCTACGGAAGGATCATTAAAGGATTCAGGGCATATATCAAGGATATGGCCGTATTTTTTGCCTTCTTTAAAATCCTTTATCGATATAGTCCTGTATTTCCCCTCCATTCTGCCTTCCATAGTATCGGATTCAACGATAAGGGGCAGCTCGATAATCTTTTTCTTTTCTTTATCCTTCTCAACGAGGTCCTTCGCCAGGACGATGTCTTTTTCCAGAACACCCTCTATGGTTACCCCGTACTTTGCACAAAGAAAGGTATTATAGATCACGCCACCCAGGATCAGGTGATCAACCTTCTCGTAGATTGCATAAAGCGGCTTTATCTTAGTGTCGTATTTTGCACCGGCAACTACAGATAAAAAAGGCCTTTGAGGGTTGATGACGGAATTCAGATTGATGATCTCCTGCTGCATTAGAAAGCCTGCATAAGAGGGTAGGTATTTTGTAATGTCGTATGTCGAAGCATGGGGCTGCCATGAACCGAAGGCATCGTTTATATAAATATCCGCAAGCCCTGCAAGCTGAAGGGCAAATTTATCCCTGATCTCTCCCTCAGCTTCTTCACCCTGAAACCAGCGGGTATTGGGAAGATATATGCCGCCTATCTTCCTCTCCCTGAGATCGCGAATGGCAAGATTGATTGATGTATCAATGCCGGGAATTCCCAGTTTCGGGTCTGGATTGAATTGAGGGATATGAAACCGTATGTGCAGCTTATGTTCGAGATATCCTGCGATTGGCCCGACCGATTCGCCCGGCCTGCATTTGATTTCACCTGTCTTCTTGTCTTTCGGCCTGCCCACATGGGTCATGAGGATCGGTCTTCCACCCCGTTCCACGATGTTGTAAAGCGTACCCAAAGAACGGTCGATTCTGTAAGGGTCTTTGATTTCCCCGTCCTTCACGACGTTATGGTCGAACCTAACAAGAACGATCTTGCCGTTCAAGTCCGCGTTTTGAATTAGGGACAGTCTCGGGTCTAATCTCTGACAGTCAATGTTCATATTTTACCTCTCACTTGATTCATCTCCCAAGCTTGATTAAGAAATTATACATTACAAAAAATCAGAAGCAGGTAACATTCGTAACAGATGTTGATACAACAAAAACTTTTATATTATTTGTTTGATCATCAGAAGGGATAATGAAAAACCCGCCTTTTTTAGATTCCAGGAAAAAACCTCTTTGCCAGGGAACATCACCTTCTAAATATCCAACCAATCTCTCTCCATCTTTAAATCGTACAAGTATCTTCTTGCCTTTTTGACTTGTTTTTGTAAAAGACTTTTTCTCAAAGTAGTGTTTATTACCCTCAAATGATTTAACATAAAAAACAGCCTTTAACTCATTGAGCTGAATATCCTGTTTATTCGATGTCTCATCTATTACGGAGATATGATTATCTACAGGTGAAAAATCACCTATATAGCCTTTGATGATCCTCCCGTTTATAAACCTTAAAATTACCTTCTGATTTTCCATATACTAATAATTTTAATCATATTTGGTTGAAAGTCAATCAGATAAAAAAACAATTGCCAGGAAACGCAAAACAAAATATGATAAATTAAGATATGCAGGAGATAACCCAGACAGATCAAAAACAGTTTAGCCGTGAAGAACTCAGGGAGCGGATAGCGCATTGGATGGGGCCGGAACGTGTCCCGAAAAAGTTCAGCATTATTACAGATACAACCGATTTCTACAGGGTTGATTACGACGACGTTGTCATACTCGGCGAAATACCTTATCTGATCCGCAACAACGAAAGGGAAGGCCGTTTCGGAATCGATGATCAGCAGAAGTACTGGGTCAAGCGCGCCCGGGACCTTTCAGACGGCAGCGTCAAGATTATCAAGCTCGTTTTTCATGAGCGCTTTCAGTCCAAAGTCGGAGGGATTACATTCGACTGTTTCAGGAGTCCTCAAAAAGAGGCAAGGATTCTCGATCTCACGAAAGGTCATCCTCGCTTTATGCAGGGGTTTGCACTCAAAGACTCTTCCAACAACGTCATCAGAATTATTGACTATATCAGGGGCAAGACCTTAGCTGATGCAGTCCTTAAATATGGTCAGGATCATGAAGATTATTTTTATAATTATTTTCCGTCCATATTTGATGAATACATGGAATTAGTTGAGGCTATACGGTTTCTCCATGAACATGACGACAAACATGGTGATATCAGGCGTGACCATATCATCAGGGAGGAGGGGACAGGAAACAGCCGCTGGATTGATTTTGATTTTGATTATCTGCATAAGGAAAATGTCTTCGGTTATGACCTCTTCGGTTTGGGCAATATTCTCACTTACCTTACCGGACGTGGTGATGTTACGAGCCAACTGCTTCAGCAGGCAAGTTCACCTTTGATCAGCCACTTAACGGAACATGATATGAATATTATTTTTAATAACAGGGTAGTCAACCTGAAGAAAGTTTATCCCTACGTGCCTGCTGAACTCAATAATATACTTCTCCATTTTTCGATGGCTGCCAATGTATTCTATGACAATACAGGACAGCTTCTTAATGATCTGAATGAGGCAAGGGTTAAGCTTAACAAACCATAACAATATAAATGAAGGGTGGATATATGGATTCAAAAATAGCAAATAACCGTAATATCCTTATCGCAGTCGACGAATCCGAGAATGCAAAACGCGCAGTTTTGTATGTTAAGGATCTTCTTGCCGGTCTTTCAGGCTTTCATATCACGCTCATAACCATCATACCTGAGCCGCCGGAAGACTATTTTATGTCTGAAAGCGAGAAAACTGAATGGGTTAAGGACAAGAATGTTTCAGCCCGGCGCATCATAGAAGGGTATCATAAAATTTTTTCAGAAGCAGGATTCAGGGAAGAAGATGTAAAGTCTCATGCAGTGATGAAAAAGTGCGCATCTATAGCAGAATGCATTCTGAATGAAAAGGATAACCTCGCCTGTGGAACTGTAGTCATCGGACGCCGGGGAATATCAAAGAAAGAGGAGTTCATATTCGGCAGCACTTCAAGCAAAATCCTGCATACTGCCAAAGACTGTTCAATCTGGGTTATTGAATAACGAACCTCTTCGATTCAAGTCGAATCAGTCGGAAATGCCTCACGTACGAGTGCACTTTAATTGGTGGTGCCGGTGGTGGGATTTGAACCCACACGAAGTTGCCCTCACCGGATTTTGAGTCAGTAAACAGTCATTTTGGCTGTTTTTCCCAAGCCCTTTATCTTAAGGATTAATTCTTTATTATCAAGGGATTATATCTTTTTGTGAAGTTGGCTGGCCCTATATGTTTGGAACAAATACAACGATAGGCTGGCTTTTTCTTTTTCAGCATAAACTGTGCTCCCAAAACTCTAAATTGCTTCATATTTTCACTGCCCTAATATGCCTTCCCCATCTTCATCTATATTAGCTTCTTTGTTACCATTGCGGAATTCCTGGCACGGTAGCTCAGCAATCTTGACAATAAATAATATAAAGAACTATAGTAAAAACAATACATATTTTCACACAGTGTAGTTTATATGGAGCAACTGCAATCATTGGACATTAGGATAGTGGGTTTACACAAAGACAAATCACACCATCCAATATAACTTAACTCAAAACAATTAAAAAGAGGAGGAGTGTCATGAAAGGTTTGAAGACTTACATCTGCTTCACTATTGTTATTTTAAGTGCTCTTGCCTTCGTCCTAACAAGTTGCGGCGGAGGAGGTGGAGCAGGAGGTGGAGGAGGAAGTAACGGAGGCGCATCACTAACTAATGCTAATGCTCCGCAGGCTGCTAGTGCTGCAGGTCAGAGCGTTGCATTTGTACAGTCAACCAATTTTGTATCCACCTTTGATTTATCTGGAAATGTAGGCCCCGAAAGTATATCTTCTAAGACTTCCAAGTCTTTTTCAAAATCACTGCTGAAAAACATCCTCAATAAAACTATGTCGATTTCGAAAATCCAGAGACATAAATCAGAGATACATACAGCAGGAAGCATGCCCACCACTACAGTGGAGTGTTTTGACAGTGGAACTATTACCATAAGTAATGCAAAATGGACAGACGATCCAGAGGATGATTTCAATCTTATAAATTTGAGTGCTACCATAACCGCTGCTAATTGCAAAGAGGATCCATACCTGTGGAATGGTTCAATGAGTATAGCGCTTGTAGGTTCATCATATGAACCTACAAAAATTACAACAGTTTCTAAGCCGACTTTCACCTCTACTAATACAGATATTAATGAAACAATTACCATGACCAACCTTACCACAGTCATTGATCTTTCTGAATTTGGAGAAACTGAGGCAATTACATTAACAGGGACTATATCAGGACAAGTGGATGGTGAACCAATTAATGTTGAATGTAAAAACTTTAAGATTGAATTTATAGATGAAGAAACGGTCTCTCTATCAGGAGAGATAAAACCAACGTGCCTTGGAGGATGGGTAACTGTAAATACCCATAAACCTATATTTACAGAAACCGGAGCAGATTGCCCAACGGCAGGTGAAGTAATTTTAACATCCGGCGCAAATAGTGTTAAAATAGTTATTGCAGCAGATTCCAAGATATACATTTATTACAACAATACACTGGTGGGAGGGAAGCCATATGATAGTTGTAATGATATTGCCGGTCTCTGTGAAGGTTAGTTTCTTTAAGAATTAGTTTCTTTAAAAATTTTCCAGGAGGGAATCCGGTTGAAAAGACTGGATTCCCTCTTTTGTTAGGTTCTTTTTTCAGTCAATACTAATAGATAGCGGATCCCTTTAATCTTGACACCTCCTGCATTGTCAAGCAGAAGTCATAAACTGCATATTATATAATTCCTGATAAAGTCCGCCCTGTAAAAGAAGTTCTTCGTGGGTACCTTGCTGTACCGCTATCCCCTTATTCATTACGACGATCCGTGACGCGCTTTTTATCGTTGAAAGTCTATGTGCGATAACAATGGTTGTTCTTTTTGTCATTAATTTTTCCATAGCCTTCTGAATCTTTTGTTCGGAGTCCGTGTCCAAAGATGATGTTGCTTCGTCAAGAAGAAGAATTGCAGGGTTTCTGAGGATTGCGCGTGCGATGGTAATCCTCTGCTTTTGTCCGCCGGAAAGTTTTACTCCACGTTCGCCTATTTTTGTATCATAGCCGTCCGGCAGTTCCATGATAAATTCATGTGCATAAGCTGCTTTAGCTGCTTCCACGATTTCTTTGTCGGTTGCATCCGGACATCCAAAGAGTATGTTTGTTTTTACCGTATCGTCAAATAATATTATGTCCTGTGAAACAATCCCTATATGTTCTCTAAGAGATGAAAGCAATAACTCTCTTGTAGAGATACCATCGATATAGATATTCCCTTCGGTTGGATACCAAAAGCCTGCAACAAGATCCGCAAGGGTGCTTTTACCCGCGCCGCTGTGGCCTACCAACGCTATAACTTCACCATCGGCAATTGAAAGATTTATATCTTTTAAAGCATAAGACGACGCTGATGGATAGCAAAATGAAACATTTTCAAACACAATACGACCGGTGATCACTTTCTTTATCCCTTCTTGTCTCTCTGCCTCTACCCAGGTAATCTCTTGTATGCGTTCAATAATAGCTCTGGTCTGTTGAAAATTATTTACCACCTTTGTCAGTCTTTTAAGGGGAGTATAGATTAAGAGGATTGCTGCAACAAAAGAGAAAAAAGAGCCGGCAGACATCTTTCCTGATATGACAAGATGTCCTCCATAATAAACGATTAATGCTATCCCTATCCCGCCCAAGACCTCTGCCATTAACCGTGAAAACTCATCGGTTCTTACCTCTCGCATAACATTCCTGTAATGTTCATATAGTGATCTGTCATAACGCTCAGACATTGCCTTTTCCATTGTGAATGCTTTTATAATCTTCATGCCCTGAAGGCTTTCGTGGAGAAGGGTCGTTACCTCAGATATGAGTTTTCTTGTTCTTGAACTTATTCGTTTCATTATGCCACTGAGCCAGCCGATATTGAAAACAATAAGTGGTATTACAACAAAGGACAGGAGCGCTAGATCCCATTTTCTTATAACGGCAACTGCAATCAGAACGATTACCGTGCCCCCTTCAACAAAGAAACCCTTTATTGTGTGCGCCACGGTAAGATTTAGAATTTCGATATCGTTTAGCACTTTCGATATTATAGAACCGCTTGATGTGTTGTTATAAAAAGAAATGGGCAATGTCAGCAATTTATTATAAATCTTCTGGCGTAACGACCTTGCAATTTTAGCGCCGATGGAACTCATCAGATAGTTGGCCAGAAAATTGAAAACGCCTCGCATAAGAAAGAGGAGCATTACACCAACAGGCAATAGGAATAAGACTGCTGTTGACTTCTGGATAAAAACAGAATCGAGAGCGGGCTTAATAAGCCATGCTATTGCACCATTAATACCTGAAAGAAACAGGCTGCATATAACAGCAGCGACTAATCTGCCTATATAAGGTTTTGAAAGCTTCCATAAAACAATTACATCATTCTTAAAGGTTTTCAGCTCGCTTTTTTTAAAGATTTCGTCTATTTCCGGCACAATAAGATCGTTTCACTCCTGTGTTCCTTTGTAGATTACCGCTTTTGCGATAATGACTAAAATGTTATTTTAGCTATGAACTCCTTAGAATCAGCTTATTAAATGTATCAGTATTGATAGAGATTTTCAACAGTATCGGAATATACTGATGGTTGAATAATTATTTCATTAATTTCTTTAAAGATTTTTTTAAATAACATGCATGGTTTTTATAAACTTTAGGTGCTTTGGATGCCAATTCGATTGATATACAATACCATAATACAATTTACTCAATATCTTGTACATAATCCCCGTTCTTCTGTCGTGCTCATACTCTTCAAAAAACAGATATGCCTTGAAAAAAGGTTCACGAGGGACAATATTTATGGAACGATTCGCCCCTCTTTTCCTAAGAGAAAAGTTCATAAACTTTCTTTTCTTCTGTATAAAGAAATTATAAAAAAACTGAGCAGATATACTCTACTTCTCTCCTATTAGAACAATCTCTTCACCGACATGTGGAAAGAACGCAAGGCATGTCCACTCTATCACTGCTATGACCTTTGCCACTTTTTTCATAAATTGCGGCTGTTTCCTTCCCCAGACATGCCTTCCCGTCAGCCGGACATCTCTGCTGGCCAAAAACATGTTATCTGCTTCTCGCACTGTGGTAAATACCCGCATGTTTTGAAAGTTAGCCTTCATCGCCAGAGAAGAGAGTGCTTGCGGTGAAAAGAGATAGAGATGCCGGGGGGGGTCTAATGGAAGCCAAGATGCACCAAAAAGTCTATGCAACAAAGAAATACTATTCGGAGTAACAACAACTAACCTGCCGCCGCATCTAAGTATCCTCCAGCACTCTGCGAGCAGACTCATCGGTTCATGTACATGCTCTATAAGATGGCTCATGATTATAACATCGAAGTAACAGTCCGGATACCCCTGCGCTTCGAGCATCCCTGTTTTTACTTTAAGTCCCTTTCCAATAGCGTTGGCAACTGCCTTAGAATCAAAATCAATGCCTTCAACAGACCATCCCAATTCCTGCAAAAACTTGAGGTTGTCGCCGCTTCCGCACCCTATTTCGATAAGCTTCCCGGGCATTACCGGAAGATACATGGCTCGGAAATCGAGGGCTGCGCTCCGTAGAGGCTTAAAAAAACGGCAAATGCCTATGTGCCGCATATAACCAGACATGCCTTCAATGCTGCCATATTTATTATTGAGATAACATTTGTCGATAAAACGTGACACCCGCCTTTTGAATGAAATGTTTTTTTTCTCGCCTGCATCAAAGTGTGTATAGTAGTTATTGTAAGCTAATATTATGTCTTCCTCAAGCGGCATCGGATCCAGCCATATCAGACCGCAATCTGGGGAAACACATTTTTTCAGATTCCATTCGCCGGGAGCATTGAAAATAAAATCCATCAGTCCTTCATAGAGCGTTTCGCCTGAGGAACCGCAGATAAAACATGACCCTCTCATGCGAGAGCGGATAATGCCTTCAGACGGTGTTGCGACTTTAGTCGCGCTCTGGTTGTTCATTTTTATTTATATCTGAATTTATCGTAGAGTTTGAGCAGCGGTTTGTAAATCTTATACAGGGGATAGTAAGCGATGAAATGGCTGAATCCGTATCTGACATCTATCTCTCGGACCGCTCTATCTCTGGGGATGATCCCCTTTAAATGCATCTTCCATATCTTATAAATATTGTCATACTGAATGTACCTTTTTTTGAAAGAGCCGATGTTTATATACGGCTTGCTCATATAGTCGTCCCAAATATGGAAGTTATCTTCAATCGTAGCGAAATGAAAGGCATTTTTCAACGTCTGCTGGTCGGGATGTATCCTGAAGGCTGAAAGCGGCCTGTCTAAATACGCGAAACAGCCTTGTTCCAAAAGATGAAACCACATCTCAAGGTCAACAATCTGTCTGTAATAAGGCAGAAAGCCTCTTTCAGCATTCTTCTTCCTGAACATGACAACCGTCGGCTCTCCTATCAGGTTCTTCCGCCTGGAAATACAGCCAACGATAACCTTTTCACCGGACAATACAGTGGTGCCTCTAAAATGACCGAGCGTTTTTATTGTCCTCGAAGTCCCATCAACGATATTACGGGATGAAGCTACAAGTGATATGGACGGATTTCCGTCGAGGATCGTAACCATTTCCTCCAAGGCTGAGATAGAGGATAGAAAATCGTCACAAAAAAGAAACTTAATATAAGTCCCCTTTGCTTCCGCCAGACACGCATTCCAGTTATTGACCATGCCGATGTTGATCAGATTAATCTTGAACCTTATCCTTTTGTCCTTTTTTGCGTATTCGCTGACTACTTCCTTCGTATTGTCATGAGAGCAATCATCAATAATCAGTATTTCGTAATCAGTAAAAGTCTGTTTCAGGACGGAGTCGATAGCCTCTGGCATGAACCTGGCATAGTTGTAAGCTGGAATGCAAACACTTACCTTTGGTCTGCTCATGTTTTATATAGCCATAAAAGAACCGAATGTGATTTTTGCCTTTGCCTCTGAACCTCCAAATTATCAAAAACTACATAAATTATATGGCTTATAAATAAATTAGTACAGTAATTAGAAATAACGTAACCGTCCATCAATCCACTTTTCTATCAAGGTATGGCCGTATATGGTTTTCTCTGATACCCGCCACCAGAAATCCCGTAGCTTAACGTATCTTCTCACAGGAAACCTTTTCCACCATGTCAGTCTCCATTTTCTGCGGAAATAAGCGCGATTTTCCGCTTCGTATGGCTTCACGTTTGCTTCCTTACGAATCGAATTTTGAGTGATAGAGGCAAAATGGTGTATGAAAGACCGTCCGGTTGTCCCTAAAATAAGTCCTGCAATTTTTGCCCGGCGGAAAAAGTCAGCATCCTCGAATTGGCCTATCTTAAAGGTTTCGTCGAACATGCCGATCCGCTCGAAAACGCGCCGTTTCACCATGAAGCATATCCCCTGCGCAATCCCCATACGTGCAACAGAGTGCATACATCGGACATAGTCTTCTGAGTATTCTGCAATGTCATAGTTATACTCCCCTTCCCTAAAAGCAGGGCTGACGATGTCCGCATCTTTCTCGCTTGCAAAATCAAGAAGACCATCAAGCCAATTATTTGGAAGGATAACATCATTGTTCAGAATAGCGATCCATGACGCATGAGATGCCCTAACCCCCTGGTTCCATGCAACTGCACATCCCTGATTGTCCTTATTTGTAATCACTCTTATTTTTGGGTATGCTGCCAGATATTCTGCAGTTCCATCAGTCGAACCGTTGTCAATGACCACGATTTGTACAGTCGATGCAACCGTTTCGCGCAGACTCTCCAAACAAATTTTTGTGAAGTGAAGCTGGTTGAAGACTGGAATTACTATGCCAACGTCCATGCAAATCTTCCTCTATGCCGCCCTGTCACATAGATTCGAACATTGCCAAAATCTTTAAGCTTCACTATGAGAGGAGCCAGTTTAATTGCCTGAGGTCTTGTGCCGAAGATAAAAAGAAAGTTATACCTTTGTTCTTTATTTTTTTTCTTCACGCTGGAGTTCAAGGAGTTTTGCATATTTCAAAAATGTTCCGCCTGCTCTTGTAAGAGAAATCATAAAACCGTCAAGTCCTTCGAGGAAACCCAGCCGAATCAGGTAAATCTTAACAAACATAGCGATCCCATGTATAAAGGGAGTTATGATGGTGGCACGACGGCCTGCTGCATGCATCTCCTTAGCCATTTCACTTGATCTTCCCTCCATCACTCTAACCATGTCTGAATAGGTCTTAAAGCTGAAGTGTTCTATAGGACTATTTAACGTCACCACTCTTCCATCGGTTGCCCACTTTCCATGTGTAATTGATTTAAACGTGCCCCTGCTCTTCTTTGCGAGCCTGATGATCGTATCCGGCCACCAGCCGCAATGTTTTATCCATTTGCCGTGAAAATAATTTTTCCTCGGAAAATTATATGCATCAGCAGCATCAGAATTATTTATTACACGTATAATCTCGTGCTTTGTTTCATCTGGGATTCTTTCATCAGCATCAAGGATAAGCGCCCACTCATATTTACATTTGTCTATAGCACTGTTTTTCTGAGGACCGTCACCTTTCCAATCTTCAACAAAAACTCTGCATCCAAACTTTTCAGCGATCTCTGCAGTTCTATCCGTGCTCCTTGAATCAACTACTACGATAATATCATCTGCAAAGGAGACACTTTTCAGACAGTCAGGGAGATTTTTCTCCTCATTTTTTGTGATAATGGCTACCGAGAGTTTCATCAGAGAAACATTCCTTGTTTCATTCCCGGTCTGCATGGAACCTCTTTCCATCACGGCACTCACCCTGAACCGGCCTCTCTGTTTTTCCTGCGTGCAGAAAGAACACGAGACCGGAGAGAAATGAAATCAGGGAAATATTCACAGACTTTTCAAGATTGTCCTCAAATAGGCCGCCGATCAAGAAATTCAGAAGGCCAAAGAATATGCCCAAAGCGAGGGCGTTCTCAAAACTCCCTCCGGGTGAACTACGGGTGCACCTCCATATCGCCATCAGGAGATACGCCCAGAAAACCATAAACAGAAAAAGTCCCACGATCCCTGTCTCCGCTGCTACCGTGAGATAGAGGTTATGAGCATGGTGAAGGGCTGCCTCAGTAAACTCCCAGGAACTTGCATATTTCCCCGAGTAATCGCTGAACCTTTCCCTCCACTGCCTAAAGCCTATGCCCAATACGGGATGCTCTTTTATTATATCCCCTGCCGTCTTCCAGATATAGAGCCTCTCCAGATTGCTCGGATTCCTCTCCAGATCGGCGACACTGAAGGCCCTCTCCCTTATATTGGGTATGAGGATGAAGACCGCCAACACAAATACAATTACGGCGGAAAGGCCTATGATGGCTATCCTCCTGTTCCCTCTCGCGAAGACAGCCGGAACTATGAAAAGCAGCGATATGTAGTATGTCCTCGCGAGGCTCAGGAATACCCCCGTCAAGAAGATGAATGAGAGGAGCAGGAGGAGGATATTGATCCCTCTCGATTTCCGCCAGAAGAGGACAAGACATAGCGAAAGAATCGCCAGCATACTGAAGAACCCTCCCGCATCGATGTGATGCCCGAAAAACCCAACCAGGGCTTTCCCGTTATAAGGCTGTTTAGGGAAGGGATACTTGATCTCCAGGGCATTCTGAAGCACACCGAGAAGAATGATAAGTGCAACGGCCATGAGAAGAAGGCTCACTGTCCTTCTCACAAGCGCAAAATCTTTTTCTTCATTGATAGGAATGACAGGGAGGACGAAGAGGGGAAAAAGATACAGCATCCTCCGAGATGGGTCCCCCAGTGTTTCGACAGGAGTGCCGTTTATCACCAGAGTGATTGTCTGCCAGCACAAGAGAACCGCTCCAAAAAGGATTAACTGCTTGAGGAAGGCCGGATAGTAAAGTGACTTGGGGTTCTTCAGCAAACGACTGAATGCGAGGATAGCCAGGCCGGCCATAGGAAAATAAAGCGCGCTCTTCGAGGTAAGAAGAAAAAGAACGTAGAGCATGAGAAAGATCTCCAGGAGTTTGTTATTCTGACCTTTTAACAAGTCCATTTCTACAATAATATTCTTTTGACGCAATAGCCTCTAAAAAAAGTTGTTTATTCCTGTCGGGTATGACTCTGTTAGTTGGATGCCATAAATGAAAACATATTGCCATGAAGGGAGATACTTTTTTTTTGGTTCCATATTTAAAAAATCTACATGCAAGTTCAGAATCCTCATTCCCCCAGCCCTCAAAATCTTCATTAAATCCATTGACGATTATTATATCTTTCTTTAAAAAGCTCATATTACATGATTTTATTCCCTTAAGTCTTCTATTCTTAATCACAAACATATTGGGAAGGCGAATTAAATGATGGACATTAGAAATCTTTCCTGTTAAAGCCATCTTAATCAATGTCATGAATGAATTAGCATGTTCATGATTAAAGACTGCTTCGTCCCCTTTACCGACAAGCACCCTTTTCCCCTGTATAAAGCACCCCTTTTCTGCTAACAATAAGTGGTCTGATATAAAATATCGATTTACAATACAATCGCCATCTAAAAGTATAATATACTCCCCTGATGATTTTTTTATTGCCTCATTACGAATTTTTGCAGCTCTGAACCCTTTATGCTCATGCCATACATGAACTACAGGAAAGGGAGAAATCTCAGAAAAATTTTCTACTGTATGAAAGGTATCTTTATCTGAACCATCGTCTGCTATAAATACTTCATCAGGCAGCCTCGTCTGGCTCAAAATGCTATTCAACGCCTTTTTAAGGGCGATGGGATTGTTAAAGGTTGTTATTATAAGAGATACTTTCAATGATAGTCCTATTTTTCATAGTATAAACAATTATAAGATTATAAAAAAGCGGACGGGTCACATAGGAACTCTAATAATAGCCCTGGACGAGTGTCGCTGTGATACTTCCGACTGCTACCTTTGTCTGTAACTTAACAGGGATATGTTTAATATCATCTGTGAGCCATATGAGTATTTCGCCTTTCCGATAAAATATACCTTCTGATTTCATTAATGGCTTCACGACAAGCGTATCGAATGTGCCAATCGGCAGGATTACTTGTTCTTTTCTCAACACCTGTACTTCGACATTCCAGACTTTCTTGCTGTCAAAAATAGTCACATAAACAGATTTACCTGTGATAAGTTTGAGTGTTCTCAGATAATAGAAACTTGATATCGGGTCATAAACAACAGGAGGAATAACAAATTCCTTCTTTTCATTGTTAAGATAGTCTATATATTTAGCGCTGCCGTTTGTATGGTCGAAAATAACTTCCTTATCCCTCCTGTGTCTTCCTTCTCTAATCTTCATTCTATAACTTATTGGCTGTCCAATAAGAAATGGGGAAGAGGTCTTGGAAAGGATGCTTTCTATTCTATCGTCAACAGTATAAAAAACAGACACCCATTTTGCGGATTGCGCAGTGGAAATGATTTTGAGCTTATCTCCATCGTTTATCAGTTCGAGGGATGCTGTGCCGGCCTTTATACCTGTCCATGTTAAGTCATAGACAAACTTTTCAGGTATTGTAAATGGATCAGCATAGGCAATAGAAGTGGCTGATATAAGAAACCAGAGAAAAAAATAAAGTATTTTCATCCGTATCTTTTTCATTTTGTTATCGGAGGTCGTTTGCATATGCTTTTCTTTATGGTATATTAATTCATGCTTGTTATTCCAGCAATAGATTTAAAAGACGGCCAGTGTGTCAGGCTCCTTCAGGGTAAAAAAGAGGCTGTAACAACATATTCGAATGATCCCGCAAATACTGCGAAAAGATGGGAGTCTTACGGCGCCAGGCTCCTTCACATCGTCGACCTCGACGGCGCTTTTACCGGCAGCCAGAAAAATATCCAGGCGATAATGAAGATCAGACAGTCAGTGAAGATAGCGCTGCAGGTGGGAGGCGGGATACGAAATATCGGGAATGTCATGAACCTTTTTTCTGCAGGCATAGACAGAATAATAATCGGGACTGCAGCAATAGAAGATCCGGAATTCCTGACCTATGCGTGCAATAAATATCCCGGAAAAGTTCTCATAGGCATTGATGCAATGGATGGAAAGGTGGCTATTAAGGGCTGGGAGGAAGTTACATCGGTTAAGGCAAAAGAATTGGCAAAGCGCCTGGAGATGGTGGGTGTCTCCGGAATTATCTACACGGACATAAGCAGGGATGGTATGCTTAGCGGTCCGAATATCGAGGCAACAGGGGAAATGGTGGAAAGCGTGAAAATCCCTGTCATTGCCTCGGGTGGCGTCTCATGCCTTGAAGATATAAAGAATCTTATGAGGATAAAAAATCTCTGGGGAGCAATAACAGGGAAAGCAATCTATTCAGGCGCATTAGACTTAAAAGAAGCGATGAGAATTACTGAGGGGAAGGATGTTAGCTAAAAGGATCATACCCTGTCTCGATGTCAAAGACGGCCGGGTCGTCAAAGGGGTCAGCTTCATAAACCTCCGTGATGCAGGCGATCCTGTTGAGAATGCGAAGTTTTACGACGAGCAGGGGGCTGATGAGCTTGTATTCCTTGATATTACTGCCTCCCATGAAAAGAGACAGATTATTCTGGATGTTGTTATGAAAACCGCAGAGGATGTTTTTATGCCTCTTACAGTCGGTGGAGGCATCAAGACACTCGAGGATATCAGGGATCTTTTGAACGCAGGATGCGATAAGGTTTCGGTAAACACGACTGCTGTAAAAGACCCGTATTTTATAAGCAGGGCCGCTGAAAAATTCGGCAGTCAGTGCATAGTTATTGCTGTCGACGCAAAGAGGGTAAGAGATGGTATGTCTGATGCTGATGGTGAAGCCTGGTTTGATGATCCGGCGTTAAAAGATGTCTGTTTGAAATTTCCAACTGATGAATTGACATGGGCTATATCAACTCATGGCGGCAGAAAAATGAAACTTATAGACGCTGTGCAATGGGCAAAAAAGATGGAGGAACTTGGGGCAGGTGAGATCATGCTGACAAGTATGGATAATGACGGCACCAAGGACGGATATGATATTGAATTGACCCGTGCCATATCAGAGGCTGTCGGTATCCCTGTAATAGCCTCAGGAGGGGTTGGCACACTTGAGCATATCTATGAAGGCCTGTCAGAGGGAAAGGCAGATGCAGCCCTTGCAGCATCTATATTCCATTACAGGGAATATACAATAAGGGAAGCAAAGGAATATCTGAAGTCCAGGGGTATTATTGTCAGGCTTTAGACATCACAAAAATATTTCTGAATAAACTGAAGATAAAGTATTTGCGCTCATTCTCGGTCGTTCCTCCCTGCGAGGTTTTTGCCTCTTTATTTTCACATTCTGTATTTGACTATCTGCAAAAAAATCCGCTCAAATACTTTATCCTCAGCCATTATCACAAATTATTTCTATTTGTTTTTCTTTGTTTTCTCTATCCTAATAGCCTCTATGGTTTTGCTACCTGCAGGTGAAACCATGATTTTGAATGTATCGTTAGCCTGACGGACAGTGACTTCTGTCTCAGCAATACCCTTTGCATCAGAATACCTTGCACAGAGAGAGGCTGCGATTTTCAAGGCTTCATCGGTAAGCGTTCCGGTCACTAATGTAACCGGGCTTCCAAATCCCTCGACTCTTAGCAGAGAATCCTTCTCTGCTGACAGCGACTCTATTGCATCATTTTCAGCCTCATCCCTGCCCACGATAACCTTGCATACCGGTGATAATCTGAAGTGCCTGCCTATCCTTAATAACTCAATGTCTCTTGCTGATGGAGAGGGAGTAAAAGTCAATAAGTCTTTAAGCCTGTGTGCATAATTGGGTTCAGTAAGAAGACAACCGCCGGCAGGCGCAGGATAAGCATCGAGACCGAATTCTCTTGCCAACGCCATCTGTGGTTTTCTTGAGCGTCCACTGAATCCATAAAGCCTTTCCCTGTCAATAATCCCCTCAGCTTCAGGCGAGGTGATTTTCAGGAACTTTGCACTGAGTGGTCTTAAAACCCGCCCGGCAACGCCTGCCTCTTTGTCTATATGGTAGAGCATGTCTTTTCTCTGGCTCATGGGCCTCTGGCCAAGAACCTCACCTGTCACGATAAACTCCGCGCCTGTCATGCCCATGCGCAATTTAGCTTCTTTCAGCATCAGGATTCTGCAATCGATGCATGGGTTCATATTCTTTCCATAACCATGCGGCGGGTTTTTGACAATAGTAAGGAATTTTTCACCAGGGTTGCATATCTCTGCGTCGAAGCCGAATCTCCGGCCAACAGATAATAAATCGTTTAGAGAAGATGCATCACAATCGAAGGGCATCTGAAATTTTATTGCCTTAACCTCAATCCCCTGTTTGAGCACAGTAAGGATTGCAAGTGTGCTGTCAAGACCGCCTGATAATAATGCTATTGCTCTACGAGTCATAGACCTTTGCCATAGATATTTGGATTAATTTTCAGAGATGAAATCTTAAGCGTAAGAGGATTCTGTTATCTTTAATCCGCGATTATTGTTTAAAGACTTACGCAGTGCGTCTGCAGTGACCACTGCTGTGCCGATTTCGCCGACAACAATACCTGCTGCATGATTTGCAATAACCGCAGACTCTTCCAAACTTGCTCCTGTTGCGTGTGCAAGAGTAAAGGTCGCTATTACAGTATCTCCTGCTCCGGTTACATCGTATACATTTTTTGCTGCTGTAGGGATGTGCACTACTTTATACTTATTGAAAAGGCTCATGCCGTGTTCTCCGCGGGTTATCAGAACTGCCTCACATGGTATTTTTCTTAAAAGTGTCTTCCCTGCATTTATAAGAGATTTTTCATCCTTAATTTCTATGCCTGATGCAGCAGACGCCTCGATAACATTCGGTGTGATCAAGGAAACATTTTTATAACAATGAAAATGACCTACCTTTGGATCAACAGATACAAAGATATTCTTTGGCCTTGATTGTTTCAGGATCTCTCTCACAAGTTCGGATGATACAACACCCTTTTTATAATCAGATATGATCACAGCATCATGGTCCGGTAATGCGCCGGATATATAATTGAGAAGCTTCCTGAGAACCTTTCCTTCAACTTTCTCTTTGTCTTCCCTGTCAAATCTTACCACCTGCTGACTATGGGCTATTACACGGGCCTTCACTGTCGTTGGTCTTGCACTCCACAAGACACCTTCGCATTTTATGCCTCTTTCTTCAAGCATCTTTCTGAGAATTTCACCGCTTCTGTCATGACCGGCAACCCCAACTATTGTTACTTGTCCGTCGAGTGCAACAATGTTGTTCGCTACATTTGAAGCGCCTCCAAGAAGAAAATTTTCATCTGTTACCTCAACAATCGGCACAGGCGCTTCCGGAGATATCCTGCTTACTTTCCCCCATATATAGCGGTCGAGTATCAGGTCTCCGACAACGAGTATCTTTTTCTTTTTAAATTCACTCAGGATGTTTCTGTAAGTCATTATATAGTAAAATTCCTGTCTGCCGTTCTTATAATCTTAACAGAGAATGCTCCGGATTGCAAAAAAAAGGCGGCTCATTTGAGCCGCCTTAATCTATTCCGCATCATGCCTCAGGCATGATGCATTTATTACAAAATTTAGAAGCTGAGTGTGAGGCAGTGCACAGCCTGTGTAACAGTCTTCTTAGCATTAGCTGGAACTAAGGGCGCCGTACCAGTTGTGTAAAACTTGCCCGGCCAGAATGCACCAGCGGTTACTGAGTATGTGAGGTTCTTGTCGATCTTGTATGCGATACCGAGGTCGACTTCTGAGCCTACACTCTTTGACTGGTTGGTTGTAAGGGCTTTTGTTGCCCTGATGATAAAGCCATCGAGCATGAGGGTAAGGTCCTTCACAGGGTTGAAGTCAACGCCAAGATTGTAGTAAGTTGTATTGGCAATGCCTGTGTTCCTGTTCGCCTTTGTTGCTAAGTTTCCTGAAATTACCTGGCCCTGGGAACCATTTGCTGCCAATGCCGGGACTGCTGTCCTTACTGTGTACTCATAGTTAAATGTGTAGTGAACATCCCTTCCCAAAGTGGTCTGGAATTCCTTGTTCTTGTCGTCTGTAGCATTATTGTCGCCGCTACCCATTGCAAAGGATCCCCTGAGATTTACCGGGTCAAGCTTGTAACCAAGCTTTGCCATGACGCCATAGCCCCCGAACTTTGTATCTTGATCAGTCCTGTCAATCTTTCCAAACTGCATGTCACCCTCAAGTGCATAGGCAAGTCCGGAAATGTTGCCATTTGCATGGAGTCCAAGGTTCTGGAAGGAAAGGCCGGATAAATTAGTTATAGCTACTGGCGCACTATTATCGCTCTTTATCCATGTGTAATTCAAACCAATCGTATTGTCTTTGTCGAGCTTGTAAGTGCCGAGGAGGACATATGCATCAATGTCGTCACTGTGGTTAGCGGGAGATACCTCGATAGCCTTTGCAATAGCAAGTCCTATATGGAGCTCCTTTGTCGGCTCAGTCCATACTAAGATTGCATCATCGCCATACTTTGTGTGGTCGAGAAACTGTTTTTCGCCGATTGCAAATAGCATATGGCCGACCTTAATCCCTACCGGTACTCCGAGAAGTCCTGATCCTTTATGCGAAATGTATGCCTGGCGAAGTGTCAAATTAGAAGATGGTTTCTGGTTCCATGCTTCCCATTGATACCAATCACTTACCCTGCTTGTAACACCTGCGGACTCTGTGGCGGTCTCAAGCTGCACAAAGGCTGATGTATTATCAGTTACTTTCGCCGCAACATTGAGCCTTACCCTGTAGTCATACCATGCCTGTGAATCAGTCTTTACCGGAAGATATGCAGCATCAACATTATCAGCATACCAGCCTCTTGCCCTTAACTCCCCGCCGATTGTTATCTCAGGCTTATCCTGGGCAAAGGCAGCAACTGCAAAACTTAAGATAAAGATAACAGCTAAAAGTACTGCAAAATATTTTTTCATTTGCTAACCCTCCTTTTTAAAATTTCAGAGTTCACAATACTCTTTGTTCTATCCGCCAACGGCGGCTTCACTGCGCTTTATTTAAAACTTATTTTCTTTCAGCTTCTTTAGTATCACCTCCCCTTCAATAATGATAGACCTCCCACAGAGGCCTTTTACCATTTGAATGCTATTTTCAGCACCCTAATTTTCTTTCAGTTTCCTAAACAAATATTCCAAAGTTATATCATTACTCAGACATATTTGTCAAGAAATTTTTGTTAAGAAATTTATATCACCTTCTTGTAAATTTGTCAAGCTTTTGGTCTGTATAAAAGCAAAAATGAGGCCAGTTTCAAAAAAATTAAGTTTCATGATGATTATATGCAAAAGCCTTTGAAATCATTGCTAAAATGACATCCACATAAAAATTATTCTGATACCCTGTTCATGTATTATTTACTTGAACCTGTATATTTTTTACAACAGATGTGTTGATTATATGTCTTTTAAGAGAATTCGGAGACATTTCCGTTCATAACCGGTAAATGTGCTAAAATGGTGAATGGCCGATCTGCTGAAAATCTTTTTCATTTTTACTCTTATACTTATTCTCCTAAGAAAAAAGCTTAATATCGGCCTTGTCATGCTGACAGCCTCTTTTGTGCTGTTTGTGCTTTATCGTATGCCTTTAGAATTGATAGTGAAGACCTGTAAGGCTGCTCTTCTGAATAGCGTGACCATCAACCTTATACTCGCCTTATCTTTTATCAGGATGTTTGAAATGATTCTGAGAGAACATGATGTCCTTGCGGAAATGATGAAGACAGTAAAGGCAATATTCAAAAACAGAAAGATAGTTACGGTCTCAATGCCATTGCTGATAGGTCTTATGCCTTCTGTTGGAGGCGCCTATTTTTCTGCGCCGATGGTAGCTGAGACAACCCGTGACATAGAAATGAGCCCGGAAGAAAAAGGGTTTATTAACTACTGGTTCAGACATCCCTGGGAATACATACTGCCATTATATCCGGGTATTCTCCTGGCATCTGCTATAGCAAAGATAGAGCTCTACAGGCTTATTGCCATAAATCTCGTATGTGCTCTCCTGATGCTGATTGCGGGATTTATCTTTGCCATGCACGGTCTTAAGGGAGATGTAAAGACAGAAGCCCGGCTTTCAAAAAAAGGCCTCTGGAGTTTCATGCCGATAGTGACCGTCCTTCTCCTTGTGGTCATATTCCGTATGGATCTGCATTATGCATTGCTTGCCGTTGTTCTCTTCCTCCTGTTTTTTTACAGGCATACCCTGAAGTCTTCTTTTAAGGCAGTCCGGCACGGATTTTCCCTTGATGTGATAATCCTGATACTCGGCGTCATGTTTTTTAAGGAGGCTATGGAGAATTCAGGGGCAGTGAAGAACCTGAGCCAGTTTTTTCTCAAGGAAGGGATTCCTGTTGGTCCGATTCTCTTCCTGGTTCCATTTATTACAGGGATGCTCACAGGGATTACCGTAGGCTTCGTTGGCAGCACATTTCCGCTGATAATCAGTATTGCTGGCAATGCATCACCCGGTGCGATTTCATTTGCATTTGCCTCCGGATTTTTGGGGGTGCTCCTGTCCCCGGTTCACATATGTCTCGTTCTGACAAGAGAATATTTCAAGGCTGATATCTGGGGAATGTACAAAATGATGATTCCGGGGAGCATTGTTATTTTCTGTGGTGCCGTTATCGAATACCTGATATTAAGATAACGTTCTTGAAAAATTCAATAAGGCCATAAAAAACCCTGCGGGTTTGCCGCAGGGTTTTTTTGTAAACTGACAATTAGAAAGCGTAAACAAACTTAAACCAGAATTTATCACCCTCCGGCTTGTTCTCAACGCTCATTTCATGCTGATACTTAAGGTTGAACGTCATATTTTTATAGTCATATTTGACCGACGGGCCGATTGCAAAAGCTTCACCTTTAAATCCACCACCGGGGACCTCATTGCCGTCAAGTTCATCTTTGGTTACCTGCTTGTAATAATATCCGCTTAGGCCTATACCCCATGGTTTGAAGTTATAGCCGACCAGATAGTCGAAGTGGAACTCCTGCCCTGATCTGTATTTGGTGTCATCGTTTTCAGTATTGAAGTCATACATGAACTTGCTCGATACTTCAAAGCCGCTGTCTGCAATATATGTGAAACCGAATATAGGCTCGAATGTCCAATAGTTCCTGCCGGGATTTGCCTGGTCTTTGTCATCATATGCACCTGTCGGTATATAAATGTCCAATCCTGTTGCAAAATGCCAGTTTTTCGAATGCCATGACAGCAGAAAAGGATCGATAACAATATCACCAAGTCCGAACTTGTTATCACTCATTTTTGGGGCCATGCTTACCGGTTGCATGGTTACGTCTACATTTACAACAGGAACCAGTACCTGTACTCCCCAGAAACCGCCAAAAATCTGGTGTTTGGTCACATGCACCAAACGCAATACATCGGCAGTGGCTTTCAGATCGAATTTCGTGAAATCTTCACCGTCTTTGATCTTAAATTTATCAGCCGTGTAGTAGACAAAATAATTGAGAAAATAAGTGCCTGGAGGCGGTATTGCGCCTGCCATAAAACACTCAGCGCCGTTTTGATAAGCTCCGCCGCCGAATTCAGTAGCTGACGCCTCTCTCTGCGTCATAATGAACAGACTAAGAAAAACTAATACAATGCAGATTACAAATGATTTTTTCATAAACCCTCCTTTTTGAAATTTCAAGAAATTACCATAGATTTCGGATTATAGTCAACACCATATTAAACGTGGAGAGCGATTTTATCCCTTAATTACTCCAATCGGCCTGAGACGGGCAACTTTCTTTGATATCCCAGCCTTATGAACTACTTCAACAACGTCTGAGATATTCTTGTATGCTTCAGACATTTCCTCGGCAAGGGTTTCTCTTCCTGCAGACCTGACAATGATTCCCTTATCCTCCATCTCTCTCCATATTGCCCGGCCCTTTGCTTTTTTTATTGCCTGATGTCTTGACATGATTCTGCCTGCCCCGTGGCACGTTGAGCCAAATGTCTCTTTCATCGCCTTCTCAGTTCCAAGAAGCACGTATGACGCCCTTCCCATATCACCCGGTATCAGGACAGGCTGACCGAGGGGCTTATATATCTCCGGCAATTCCGGGTGACCCGGAGGGAATGCCCTTGTTGCGCCCTTTCTGTGGACTATCAGTTTTATCTTTCTTCCATTGACTTCATGCTCCTCAATCTTGGCGATATTATGCGCAACATCGTAAATAAGCTCCATGCCGAGTTTTTTCGGTGATATCGAAAAGACCTTGAAGAAAGCCTCTCTTGTCCAATGCATTATGCACTGCCTGTTTGCCCATGCATAATTTGCAGCAGCCCTCATTGCAGCAAGGTAATCCCTTGCCTCAGGACTGCTGAACGGCGCGCATGCGAGCTCTTTATCAGACAGTTCTATCTTGTATTTAGCTGCTGCCTTTTCCATTACTTCAAGGAAATCGGTGCAGACCTGATGCCCAAACCCGCGTGAGCCTGTATGTATCATCACAGTAACCTGGCCTAAAAAAAATCCGAGGCTGTTTGCAGCCTTTTCGTCATAGATTTCATCAATATACTGGACTTCAAGGAAATGGTTGCCTGAGCCAAGGGTGCCCTGCTGGGCCCTGCCCCGCTCATATGCCTTTTTGCTGATCAGTGAAGGGTCTGCCCCATCGATACAACCGCCTGACTCGATTTTTTCAAGGTCTGAAGCATCCCCGAAACCCTGTTCAACAGCCCAGCGGGCGCCTTTAAGCAATATCTTTTTTTCGTCATCAGGACCAAGACGCACCCTCCCCTTTGATCCAACACCTGACGGAATTTCGTTATAGAGAATGCCGACAAGGTCTTTCATCTTTGTCAGGACATCTTCTCTCAAAAGATTGCTTTTCAATAAACGGACTCCGCAGTTTATATCGTAACCAACCCCGCCTGGCGATACAATGCCGTCTTTTAAATCAAAGGCAGCAACTCCACCGATTGCAAATCCATATCCGGTATGCACATCCGGCATAGCCATTGAAGATCCGACAATCCCCGGTAAAGTTGCAACATTTGCAACCTGATCTATTGACTGGTCTTCAAGGTCTTTTTGGAGGGTTTCATCAACATAGATAATCCCTTTAACCCTCATCCCCTGTTTGTAATCAATAGGAATTTCTATCTTTGTTTCATCAATCCTTCTGATCTTCTCTGTATCCATGCAGATCCTTTCTTTTATATGTCAAAAATGACATCTATTTCCCACGAATCATTCATCTTTTCTATCCTCAGCTTGTGATAGGTGGCTGCCTTAATGAGCAGTTTCCCTTCATGACGTCCTGCATCAAATTCCTCGCCGGCCACGGTTGCTGAAATTTGTTTTTCCGAGAACTCTTTGATGTCGATTTTTTTGCCGATGAAACCGTAGGCGTCAAAATGGAAAATCAGCTCATTCAGCCATGAAACAAGCAGTCCATCAAAAGAATGACTCTTGACTGAAACAGACATGGTTTTTTTTTCATTTATTGAAGTAAGGTTTGTAATGAGGCTGTACATGCCGATTGCAGCATTAATAAAAACCTCTTTTTTGCTTTTTCCGAAAGCTCTTAATCCGACATCTCCTGATATATCAAGGACTCTAAATTTCTCCATGAAAAAAGCATATCATCGACCGGAGGCAGAGTCAATCCGGGAAAAAGAACGCCCCTCTTCTGGAAAAGAGGGGCGAGCTGAGATTTTATTAGTTTATTAGCTTAATTCTTTTTATCTTTTGATCCCTGTTCCGGCGCTGCTTTTGGTTCTCCTGTTTGCTCAGGTTCTTCCTTCTTTTCTTCGCCGGCGGAAAGCTTGGATACTGCGTCCTTATTTATATCAACTTTATAGGTTTTCTTCAGATTTTCAATATAAGAATCAAAAAACTCTTTCTGTTTTTCAGCGGCAATTCTCTGGGAGATGGCGTTCTTGATTTTTTCGAATTCAAGGGGTTGTCCCATTTTCTTGTCAGCAACCTTAATAATGTGGTAGCCGAATTTTGTCCTGACAGGTTCGCTGATTTCTCCTTTTTTAAGTTTGATTGCTGCTGTCTCAAACTCCGGCACCATCTGGCCTGATGAGAAAAATCCAAGGTCTCCGCCATTCTTTGCAGATCCGGTGTCAATCGAGAATTTCTTTGCAAGAGTTCCAAAGTCTTCACCTTTCTTAATTCTCTCTAATATCTTTTTTGCCTCATTTTCTGTTTTTACCAGTATATGACTGGCCCTGATCTGGCTGACAGAAGTAAGCTCGTCCTTATGTTTTTCGTAGTAATCTTTTACATCCTGATCAGTAACCTTCGACTTGGCCTCTATCTCCTTTTCAAGCAACTGGCTGATAAGTGTCAGTTTTCTGAAGTCCTCGACCTTTTTCTGATAGTCTTGATTTTTGTCAAGCCCCTTCTTTAACGCCTCCTGATAAAGAAGCTCTTTTTTGATCAGCTCATCAAGAAACTTTTCTTTCCCGGCGCTTCCCTCAAAAAGCTTCTGTGCAAACTCCGGGAGGCTTTTTATCTCTCTTTCAAGGTCAGTCTGTGTTATTTTTGAGTTTCCAACCGTTGCAAGATATGCCCCTTTCTGATCTTCCTTTTTCGCACATGCAACAAATACAATAAGCAAAGAGACGATTAATGTGAGTACGGCAATTTTTTTCATGTAATCCTCCTGAAATATAATTCTATTTTTATAGCATAAGAGACGTCCTTTTTGACACATAAAAATTTTTATGATAGAGTAACAAAGTTATAACATATTGTTAAAGTTATAACATATTGTTATGGAATGGAAAAAATCACACAGGTTGTATAAAAGAGCATGTGAACTCATCCCCGGAGGGGTTAACAGCCCGGTCCGCGCGTTCAGGGCAGTCGGCGGGAATCCCGTATTTATCGACAGAGCTAAAGGCTCAAAGATTTATGATGTTGACGGAAACGCATATATAGACTACGTCCTTTCATGGGGTCCCCTGATCCTTGGCCATTCTCATCCTAAAGTTGTGAATAGCCTTAAGAAGGCTGCTGAAAAAGGCACAAGCTACGGCGCACCAACACCCCTTGAGATCGAACTTGCAGAATTAGTTCTTAAAGTCTACCCATCAATGGATAAGATCAGGATGGTGAACTCGGGCACAGAGGCAACAATGAGCGCTATAAGGGTTGCGCGAGGTTTTACAGGCAGGGACAAGATCATCAAATTTGAGGGATGTTATCACGGCCATGCCGACGGACTGCTTGTTAAGGCCGGTTCAGGAGCTACAACCTTTGGAGTTCCAGACAGTCCGGGTGTGCCGAAGTCTTATGCAAAAAATACCATAACACTGCCGTTCAATGATACAGCTGCATTACATTCGGTCATCAAAAACGAATGGAAGTCTGTTGCATGTGTAATAATAGAACCGGTTGTCGGGAACATCGGATGTGTCCTGCCCAAACCGGGATTTCTGGAGTCGCTGAGAAAGCTGACAAAAAAGTTCGGCATTGTTCTCATCTTTGATGAGGTGATGACAGGATTCAGGGTAGCCTTTGGCGGGGCACAGGCATATTATGGGATCAGGCCTGATATGACCTGCCTTGGCAAGGTCATAGGCGGTGGGCTGCCGGTTGGCGCTTATGGAGGGAAAAAGGAGATAATGTCTATGGTATCGCCTGAAGGGCCGGTATATCAGGCCGGAACTTTGTCAGGCAATCCGCTTGCTATGACAGCAGGCATTGAGACCCTCAGGATACTCTCAGGAAAAAACATATACAAAAAACTCGAAAGCACCGGGGCACTATTAGAGGAAGGACTTGCAGACGCTGCGAGAAAAGCAGGAGTTAAGACAAGGTTTTACAGGGCAGGCACAATGTTCTGCACGTATTTTACAGATACCGATGTAATTGACTATAAAACGGCAAAAACATCTGATACGGCAAGATTCTCCAGATTCTTTTCAGCCATAATAAAAAGGGGAATATATATAGCTCCCTCACAGTTTGAGGCAGGATTCATATCCCTTGCGCATACCGAAAAGGATATAGAAAAGACTGTAAAGGCAGCGTACGAATCATTGGTAGAAATAAAATAAACACCTTCCATCTGTCGAATCAAAAATTTTCTGCCTGATCTGTGCTAAAATTTAGAACCTGAGAGGTAAATATGGCGGAGAAATCTTTTTTCAGACAGATGCTTGAGGCAAGCACGGTAGGGCTTAACCTGGTAGTTTCAACTGTCGTTGGCGGCTTTATCGGATACGGACTCGATTATGCGATGGAAAAATGGTTTAACACCAAAACTTCTCCATGGCTTCTCTTCGTTTTCACAATATTCGGCATCATAGCAGGTTTCAGAGATTTATTAAGAATGGCAAAGAAATCCGGCGATGAATCTGATAAAAAGAATTCATAGACAGGGAACGATCATCCTCATTTGTCTTGCAGCCGTTTCAGCATTTTATGAATGGAAAAAACTCCCTTTAAGTATCCTCGTTGGCGGCGCTCTCGGACTCGCTAACATTAAAGGTCTTGCCTGGGGTTTAAAAGATTTTGCTGTATCACCAAGACCGAATGGGAAAGTTGTCTTCCTCAGTTTCTTCAGGTTTTTTATGATTGCCTTTATTCTTGTCGTTCTCGCAATACTCAAGCTGATAAACTTTGTGGGTGTTCTTATCGGGTTCACTGTTGTTTTCATCCTTGTGATAAAAGAGGGATTACGGGCAGCCAAGGAGTCATCAGTTGAGAATGTAACTGATGATGCAAAACAATGAAAATCAGATATAGTTATCACAGATTTTTTAAAGGAGGTTCACCATGGATACTCAGGAACTCATGAGAAAAGCACAATTACTCTTCGTCGAGGGCAAAGAAAAAGAGAGCATAGAAGCTTTTACAAAAGCTATAGAAGCCGGAGCAGATCCCTATATTGCTCATTTAAGCCGCGGAGTTGCGCATATAAAAATAAAGGAAGTTGATATGGCGCTCGAGGACTTCAGCAAGGCGGTCAGCGCCAATAATAAAAGTGCAAGGGCATATTTCTTTCGCGGAATGGCGCACATGATGAAGGAAGAATTTGAGAAAGCGGTTCCGGACTTTACGCAGGCTTTAGGACTGAAGACTGATTATGCAATGGCAAAGTTTGCCCGGGCAGTTTCCTATGCAAGAATGGATAAGTTCGATGAATCAGCACAGGATATGATGGTTGTGATGCCACAGATGGAGGAGAATTTTCAGGGCTTTGCTGATTCTTATGGAATTATAAAAACCGAGATGTGGAAGGTTATGGCACAGATGTCCGAGGGAGAAAAAATGCCCCCCCTGGGATTGAGTGAAAAAGATATAACTACACTAAAAAAATGGCTTGATCAGGAATAGGGTCTATTTTCCAAAATCTTCAGAGAAAGACTGGTTAATTATTATCAACCCTGGCAGAGTAGTATATGGGAAGATTGAAAAATAAAGCATGAAACACGCAAAGCATGTCCTGTTGTTGATATCAATAATTTTTATTCTTTTGCTTTCGGGAACGTCTTATGCGGGGGCAGAAAACAGGCGATCAATCGGGATGCTTCTGGGTGATCCGATTGCTTTATCTTTAACAATCCCTGTCAGTGAAAATAATTTCCTTAATATACATGGCGGGATCTGGGCATGGAGTTTCTGGCACGATCTTAAATATGACACCCCATATTTGTCTGTTGATTACACATGGAGTTCACCGATTAAAGAGATACCTTTCTTTTCTTATGTCGGCGTAGGGATAGCAATTTTTTTAAAAGACAACCCGAAAGACGATAATAATTATGATGCATGTGCAGCAGTGCGGGTTCCTTTTGGTTTTACCTTCTATTCAAATAAGGACTTTTCGGTAGGTTTCGAGATTGCGCCCATCTATCAGTTTCTCCCTGCCTACAGTGCAAAGCCCTATGGACTTGAATTGAACGGCGGATTATCTTTAATGTATTTCTATTAACCTGTTTTAGCCATAAATTATTCTGAATGAACCTGAGAGAGAGTATTCGTGCTCATTCTCGGTCGTTCCTCCCTCCGAGGCTTTTGTCTCTTTATGTTCAGAATATACTTGACTATCAACAAAAGAATCCGCTCAAATACTCTTTCTCAGGTTCATATTCTTTATTTTATGAATAATATGCGTAGGCAGTTGTATGAATTTATTATGAGTCTTTGAATAAATCCGTGCTCAGATAGCGCTCGCCGGTGCTCGGCAAAATTACAACGATCTGTTTCCCCGCATTTTCAGGACGTCCGGCTGTTTCAATTGCAGCCCAGACAGCTGCGCCTGAAGAAATTCCACATAAGATCCCTTCAGTTTTTGCAAGAGCTCTGGCTGTTTCAAAGGCATCATTGTTTGTAACAGTAACGATCTCATCAATGATGCCGGTGTTAAGCACTTTAGGAATGAAGCCTGCTCCGATTCCCTGTATCTTATGAGGGCCGGGTTTTCCGCCGGACAGTACCGGTGAATCGGCAGGTTCAACCGCAACTGCCTTAAAAGATGGTTTCCGCTTTTTTATTACTTCTGCAACTCCGGTGATGGTGCCGCCGGTTCCTACTCCTGAAATGAATATATCAATGCCTCCGTCCGTATCGCTCCAGATCTCTTCCGCAGTTGTCCTCCGGTGGCTCTCAGGATTTGCCGGGTTGCTGAATTGATCAGGCATAAAGGCGTTAGTGGTCTCCGAGAGTATTTCCCTTGCCTTGTTTATGGCTCCTTTCATGCCTTCATTTCCCGGCGTCAGGACTATGTCTGCTCCAAGGTGCCTGAGGAGTTTTCTTCTTTCGATACTCATTGTCTCAGGCATGGTCAGAGTCAACCGGTATTTTCTGGTCGCACAGACAAAGGCAAGGGCAATCCCGGTATTCCCGCTCGTCGGCTCAACTATCATGGTATTGCTTTTAATAAGTCCCTGCTCTTCTGCTGCCTTTATCATGGCAAGACCGATGCGGTCTTTTACGCTTCCCAAAGGATTCCTGAATTCAAGTTTGGCCAGGATTGTCGCATGAAGTCCGGTTGTAATCCGGTTCAGCCTTACCAAAGGCGTGGCGCCTATTGTTCCTGTAATATCATTGTAGATTCGGTCCATATCTATTTAAATACGAGCTCAGGTTTTTTCATGAACACTTTGGTGTCCGGAGGCACTGATGCTGTGATCCATACGTTGCCTCCGATTACTGATCTGGCGCCTATCACGGTTTCGCCGCCCAAAATGGTAACCCCTGAATAGATCACCACGTCATCTTCGATGGTTGGATGACGTTTTTCGCTCCTGAGCTGTTCAACCGCATCTTTTGGAAGGGATAAAGCGCCAAGAGTAACCCCCTGGTAGATTCTCACTCGCTTGCCGATATCTGTTGTTTCACCGATCACTACCCCGGTGCCGTGGTCTATGAAAAAGCTCTCGCCGATACGGGCACCGGGATGTATATCGATCCCGGTTAAGCTGTGCGCGTATTCCGACATGATCCTCGGGATTAATGATACGCCCTGTTCGTGAAGCTGATGAGCTATGCGGTATACAGTAATGGCAAAAAGACCGGGGTAACTGAAGATGATCTCATCATAGCTCTTTGCTGCCGGATCACCCTCATAGGCAGCGCGGATATCCTTCGCAAGGAGCCTTCTCAGCCCGGCAAGTTCATTCATAAAATTGATCGCAATTTCCTGTCCCCGCTCGTCGCAGTTTACACAGGCCATATTATGACGACGGCATTCATGACGTATGGCGAGTGTTATCTGTTCGGACAGCGCCTCAAAAAATGCCGTAACTTCCTGTCCAAAGTAATAAATCAGGTTCACTTTGTCGATGCGCATGTTTGTAAAGTAACCCGGGTATAGAATGCGGCAGGCCATATAAATAATATCTATGACTGCTGCTTTGGAGGGCATGGGTTCAAGATCTACATGATCGAAACAATCCTCAATGCTACACGACTGCACAAGATTCTCGACAATGCCCGGTATTTCTTCACGGAACTCTTTTGCTTTTTCTGTTTTGATCTTACATTGTTCAAGCTTGTATTCGTCCATGGCAGTCTTACCTCTTATGAAATATATATTTTTTATTTTAGCTTATCCTATTTAAAAAAATACAAAAAAAGCTTGACAAGCGCCTTAAATGGTGGTACAAATGAATCAAGAAGAGTGAGTTTCACAAAAGTGGTGGACTTGCTTCTCTCAGACTCAGCATGAAAGGTTGTAAGGTCGCAGGATGTAAGGTTTTTGACGTAAGAGTCTTAAGCAGTATGTCTCAAGATGTACAATCTGCTGAGATACGAGGGGAAGCAAGCGCCACTTTTTTTATTTTCGTACCCTCTAAAGTTTTCATTTACATTATCCCTTTTCAGTCTCTGCGAGATTTTTCCCTCCATAACATTTTAAACCGTCAGGGATGTTGTGTTATACTCAATGCTGAAAATGGGGAAAAGATCACCATTAAAAAGGATTAGTATGATTGTGTATTCCCTTATACATAACCAGTCAGCAGGAGAGAACAGAAAATAGTGTCTATGCCATATCGGGCATGGTTTCAATGCATCAACGAACAGTGCAAAGAGAATTATCCGCTCAGCTCGATCGTTTATCGCTGCAAGACATGCGGTTCGCTGCTGGAAGTTAAGCACGACCTCCACGCCCTTGCTCAAAGCGATGCCAGGGCCTGGATGAAGCTGTTCGAGGATCGCTATAAGTCCAACGAGTGGCCCTTCGGTTCCGGAGTGTGGGGCAAGAAGGAATGGATCCTTCCGCAAATTGACAATGAAAACATCGTCTCCCTCTATGAGGGTGGTTCCAACCTGTTCTGGGCCGAACGGTTCGGAAAGATGCTTGGATTGGAAGACCTCTGGCTCAAACTCTGCGGCAACTCCCACAGCGGTTCTTTCAAGGACCTTGGCATGACAGTGCTCGTGTCCCAGGTCAAGCAGATGATCAGCGAAGGCGCTCCGATCAAAGCGGTCGTCTGCGCCTCCACCGGCGATACCTCGGCTGCACTGGCGGTTTATTGCGCTGCTGCCGGCATCCAGGCTGTTGTCCTGCTGCCGAAGGGTAAGATCTCGGTTGCGCAGCTCATTCAGCCTATCTCCAACGGTGCGCTGGTGTTGTCGCTGGACACTGACTTCGACGGCTGCATGAGCATCGTAAAGGAGATTACCAGGGACGAGACAATGTACCTTGCCAATTCAATGAACTCTTTGCGCATTGAGGGTCAGAAAACCGTTGGGATCGAGATCGTCCAGCAATTTGACTGGCAGGTCCCTGATGTGATCATCATCCCCGGCGGCAACCTCGGGAACGTTTCTGCACTGGGCAGCGGCCTGCTTATGATGCGCGATCTTGGCCTGATTACCAAGTTCCCCCGCATTGTTGTTGCACAGGCTGAACGAGCCAACCCGCTTTACCGTTCTTATATGAAAAACTTCGAGGCATTCGAGCCGATACAGGCCCAAAAAACACTTGCCAGTGCAATCCAGATCGGCAACCCTGTGAGCATAGAAAAGGCTATACGTACGCTGAAACATTTCAACGGCATTGTCGAGCAGGCCACCGAGCAGGAACTGGCTGACGCAGCCGCACTCGGTGACAAAACAGGAATGTTTAACTGCCCGCATACCGGCGTTGCGCTGGCAGTGCTGATCAAACTGCTCACAGCCGGCAAGATCGATAAGTCCGAGCGGGTTGTGGTTATCTCCACAGCGCACGGCCTGAAATTTACTGATTTCAAAGTTCGCTACCACGAGGAAACGCTGGACTTCCCCTGCCACTTTGCCAATAAACCAATCGAGCTTCCACCCAGTTTGGATGCTGTTAAAGAGGCTCTCCAGCATGCTTTGCAGAAGAGGAGGAAAACACAGATGCCTAAAAAGTCTTCAAAAACAAAGAACTGGAAGCCGGCTACCCTTGCCATTCACGGTTTGGGCCGCACCCCGAAAGCACACTATGCGGTCTCCACGCCGATCGTTCAGACTTCCAACTACTATTTCGATTCCACTGCCGAGGTCCTGAATTTCATGAAGTCCAAGAGCGAGGGACGGGTTATTCGTGAACATGAATACGGCCGCTATGGCAACCCGACCCAGCAGGAATGTGAGCGCAAGCTTGCAGCTATCGAGGGAGCCGAGAGGGCGATATTGTTCTCCACCGGTATGAGCGCGGTGATAATAACAATAATGGCATATATGCGTCGTAACAGCCATATTATCTTCACCAACGACTGTTATCGCCAGACGCGCGATTTTGCCACAAGCACGCTGGCCGAGTTCGGCATTGAAGTCTCTTTGGCTGATCCGACAGCTGAGGCTATCGCTAAAGCAATAAAGCCAAATACTAACATCATCTTTACCGAATCCCCGACAAATCCCTATCTGCGCGTACTGGACCTCCCTGCGATCGTGAAAGTTGCCAGAAAACATAACATAATGACCATGATAGATGCTACGATGGCCACACCTTACAATATTAAGCCTCTCGATATGGGCGTGGATATCGTTATCCACTCTGCCACCAAGTATCTCGGTGGTCACAACGACCTCCTGGCCGGCGTTACCCTTGGCAAGCATGCCCTGCTGAACGACCTCAACCGCATGCAGCGGATGATTGGCGCTACACCCGGACCGTTCACCTGTTTTCTGCTCGAACGCGGCCTAAAGACCTTTGCACTCCGCATGGAGCACCACAACAAAGCTGCCCTGGCTATCGCCCGCATGCTGGAGTCGCATCCGAAGATAGAGAAGATATGGTATCCCGGACTGGAGTCTCACCCTGATCACAAAATCGCAACCCAGCAGATGCGTGGTTTCGGCAGCGTGATAACCTTCCTGGTCAAAGGCGGTGACAAGGAAACGCGCAAGTTCATTGATTCGCTCGAGTTGTTCCTGATCACGCCCAGTCTCGGCGGCACCGAAAGCCTTGTAACTCAGATGGCAACGATGTCATTCTTCGACTATACAGAAGAACATCGCCGTTCAATCGGCATGGTGGACAATCTTGTACGCATCGCGCTTGGGCTGGAAGACGTGGACGACCTGATCGCTGACCTGAAGCAGGCTCTGGACAAGATATAAGAATTTTTGGATAGAACCATAGGGAGAGTATATTCGCTCATTCTCGGTTGTTCCTCCCTCCGAGGCTTTTGCCTCTATATTCATTCATAAAGATATTTGACTATCGGCAAAAGAATCCGCTCATATACTCTCCCTATGGTTCATATTTTCTATTGCCCAAATAACCTGTACTGCTGCTGATTACTTCTTCAGCCAGTGTATTATTCTGGAAGAGAGAGAAAATACAGGCCTGTTTTCCGCCTCTGCGATTACACCGGCAGCTATCTGTATCTTCTTTTTCAGTTGTTCCGTGTCTTCTTTTGGAGGTGATATTGCAATTGCATCGCCTCTTGGCGGCGCTCCGGGTCCCAGCTGAACATTTTTGTAGACTGTAACAGTTCCGCTCAATCCACTTGTAATCTCAGGCGAACGAATAGCTATTCCCAAGGGCGCACATCCAGTGGTGTACCCCACAGAATAGAGGTAGGAATCTCCGCCATATTTGCAGGGGTCAGCCTCAGGTCTGTATGTCAGGAAATCCACAATCCCTCCGACTGCAAGCGGACGTGATATCACACGCTCTCCAATCGGCAGATATATCTTCCATCCCTCATCATCAACTGCAGGAACAGAAGATGTAAGTCTTATAGAAGTGACAATATCTTTCAGGGCAAACCTGTTGGAAGAGGAATCATAGGCACAAACTTTGTCTGTACCGGTCACCTCACCTGTTGTCTGGATATTTGTTGTATTGAAAAGGTCTGACTCTGCAATTGTAGCTCCCTTGTCTTTCAGCCCGAAAAATATCTGTTGTGACGTATCTGCCTCATCCATGTCGCTGTAATACTTGCCGGATCCTGAATAAATCCAGATATCCCCTTTTGTATCTTTGGCTGCATCAGGAGAGGCTGTCAATGGGTAATTTCCGGCAAACAGAGTGTTTCCGAAAGAAGAATTCCATGAGATATTGACGCCTCCGGTATTTAAGACCAACGGAATATTTATGCTCACGAGCTTTCCCATCCACGTTGTGCCCGGCTTATATGCTGTTCCAAAGTATATCTTTTCAGCTGTATAGTCCTTATTCGCATCTATGGCAAGAATGTCTCCGACTATGGCGCTATGGTCGAGAGATATCTTTTTCATAAGCTCACCTGTTGCAAGATTCAGGATGTAAATATAGCCGGTTGCAGTTCTCCCTAAATCCACCCCGCCTTTTGGGAGCACTTTCGAACCGGAACCGAATACAGCATACCAGTTACCATTCTGGCTTCTGTCGCCTGTCCTTACTATTGCAGGGGAAGTGGTGGCAAGTCCCATATCAATGTCGGAAAACTCCCAGAGCGGTATAGGATTTTCAGGGTCTGTAACATCCAGGGCAAAATACGATGAAAATCCAACGTTCGAAGGTGTCCCTGCCGGCGGATCTGCCGGCAATCCCCCTAAACCGCATGCACCTCCCAACCCCATTCCACCAATGAGTATGGTCTTCCAGCTGCTTTTGTTCCTGACTGATCCGGGACTACCATTGATACTTGCATCGAAGAGTTTCACGGAAAGGTCACTGTAATAGAGGTGACAATAGTTCGGATCAGCAAGATATTTCAGATAAGGGAATGCATTATAAGGTATATATGACCATACCTCTTCACCGAGCCTGCCGTATTCATCATCTCCTGATCCAAAGAAGTTTCTGTAGAGCGCCTTTACATTTCCTATAAACCCGGTGTTTTTCAGATATCCGGATCTGAAGGCATGGAGCATTCCATCATTGGCGCCTATAAAAGCCACAGAGGATTTCTTCTTATAACCATCGCCTGACAGATAGTCGTAATATGACCTGTCAGCATAATCGATATGATATGTGTTAAGCGGAGCGCCGGCAAAAACCTTTGGGGTTGAGCCTATCATATCTCCAAGCTTCCATACACGGAGCTGATTATCTACTGTCAGCCGCCTGTCCCTGTATATTGGATTCACTGTATTGCCGCAAGCTGCATCGCCTGTGACACCGGTTTCCAGACATTCGCCCCTTATGTATTTGATGATGTTATCAGCGCTATATACTCCCTGGGGATTGAGGGCATTCCTTAAAGTTGCATTCATGATTGTATTGAACTCAGGATATGGCGTCTCTGTGAATGTTGTAACAGAAGCGCCCCTGATCACCTTTCTTGATGTGAATATGATTCTTTCCGAAGGGTTTTTAATGGCAAGCTTTTCCCCTGCTTCCCATAGGGCATTCACATCTGCAAGTCGTTTAATCTCAGGACTTGAACAGGAGGAAAATGTTCCGCCTTTTCCATCAGACAGGGTAGTAAAGAGCGCTGCCTCAGTTTCATTGGTATTCGGGTTAAAATAATGTTTCATTACCTTATCCTGATCAAGAATAAGTTTGTAATCATGCACAGAGTCCTCCCTGAGATTATCATCCGGGTCTGTCCAGATGTTTTGCAGGTAACCTGTCCATGATACCTCTCTCGGCCCTGATTCTATTTTTGAGGGCAGGAAGTAAGCCTGAAGCACAGAAGCGGCGCCCCTTGATGAAGTTGTGACAGCAGCTACAGCAGTGCCTGAAGCTGCCCGTGACAGGATATCCTGGAATGCTTTTTCGATCGCTGCCTGCACGCCGGCAGCGTCTGAAGCCTCAAAATACGCATCAGGGATCCCATCTCCGTTCCTGTCCCATTCACCCTTCAGGTCTGGTTGCTTATTTGCGTTGAAATCAATAAAGCCTCCGTATTTTGAAAATCCCTGTAAATTGTCTTTAGCGGTTTGATCTCCAAAGATATGTACATTATAGTAACTGATGGTTTGAAGACCGTCGCGATCAGCCCTCATATCAGAGGTGTGCGCCTGCCTGATTTGTTCATTGAGAAAGTCTGCTGAATATTGAGAGGGGACATCTGTTGCCTCTCCACTGCTTATAGTCAGGACAAAGTTCTTCCTGCACTGAACAGAATCTACCGGGTCAGTACACGGGTTGCAGGCTGTTCCGCATGTATTTTTGTAGTACTGGATCGTCCTCAGCATTGATAGCCCGAGCGGGGCGTTCGGATTATTTTTGTCAGGCGTTGACTGGGCAGAGGCCATGCCGTTGATAAAGGATGATATCGCGCCTGAATTCCCTGCACAATAGTCCATCTTTATGTCATTCTGTGACGCCTGGAATCTCATTATGCCTATTCGCGGAGCGTTTGCATCCCAGTTGCCGTCACTGTCCTTATCCATTAATTTCTGGATTATCCCTGCAGGAGAAAGATTGGGCAGATAATCGCTTACAGCCACCACGATCGAAGCGCCTCCTGCGTTTGTAATGAGCGGGAGAGCACATGAGCCGGTTGAAGTGATTTCAAGGCCTCCCTGGCTGGTTACATCGAATACGCATCCTGGATGGGCAGATGTTGTCCTTGGCTGCCAGTCCGCATTTTCACCTTTAAGCTTGTCACGGCTGGATGGAGTTGGTGTTCCCTTGCCGCCTATTAACACAAGCATAACGATATCATACCTGCTCATTGCAGCCCAGTTCAGCAGGCTGCCTGGATATGGTCCTCTGTCTGAACCAGGGCATGATGCTGCTTCATAGAAATTACTGCCGGAGGCACAGTATGTCTTGTTGGCCTTAAAATAACCTGTATAATTATCAGGCCGGGCTGGATTATATTCTCCTGTATAGGCAGGATTCAGCATAGCCCTTGAATTGTCCAGTATGATTGTTACATTAGGCGGCACGGTTCGTGTAACATACGGTGGGGCGCTGCAAAAATCAGACATGGTCTGGGTATAGATCAAAGCAGGTAGTAATGCGATAGATAGTGTCAGAATAAGGAATATAAGTTTCTTCATTTTATCACTCTTTTCCTTTTATCAAAAATAAACCACAGAGAACACAGAGAAAGACAGAATTATTACTCTAAATTATCAACCGTTTAATGCCGTCTGTAAGTCTCTCAACATTGAAATTGAGCAATAACCCGATTCTCTTGTCTATTGCTTTTAAATAGGTCAATAATTGTGCTTCAAATATCTTGTTCATGGTCTCTACTGCCTTCAATTCCAAAATAATTTCATTATCTACAAGAAAATCTATTCTATGCCTTCCAATGTGTTTGCCTTTATAATTAAAACTTATTTCCTTTTGCCTATCGTAAGCTAATCCTCTTAGCGTAAACTCATGTGATAGAGCTTCTTCATACACGATTTCTAATAAACCTGGACCCAATGTTGAATGTACCTCTATAGCACAAGAAATTATCTCTCTCGTTATTTCTTTTAAAGGGTATTCATTTTGAGAACACAGAGGAAATCTCTGAGCTCTCTGTGGTTTAAATTTTTCTCCTTTTCTATAAAACATATCTGTAAAGGGCAGAGGTTTCTGCCCTTGTGCCGCCGGGGCCTTTAATAACTGTATTTATCCTGAAATAAACAGAAGTGGTCGGGGCGCCGCCACCTGCACGTGGGAATTCGAGCCTGCTCCCTGGCAGCCATGAGGTATATAACCTCATTACACTTATCTGAGCGTTATAATCGCTGAACAAACTGCTGCCCGGTAAAGTTAAGGTAGTAATACAGCTAACTTGCTCACTCAAAATAGAATCAACAAGGCACGGCGGCGAAGGATCTACTATAGGGAGAGAAGAAACAGGTTCTCCCATTATAATAAGGTGGATAGTGTCCTTCATTACTTCGACAGCGCCATCAGCAGCCTCAGAGGCGGTTGCATATCTTTTCCCTGCCCCTGATATGCTTGTGGAATGGACTACAAAATACAGCGTGCTTACGATAAGGAGCATCACAGAAAGGCTTATCATAAGGGCCGCAACAAGGGCTACGCCTCGCTCCTCTTTTATCTCAGGTTTCTCGGCGTTACACTTATGGTCATGACTCTCCACCTGTACCTCCTCTGGTCTGCTGTCAGGGTAATGTCCCTGCCGGTTCCAAGGATAATCTCTCCAACCCTGATCGTATTCGGTTTAGCGGGATTGTCCGGATTCGAATACATATAATCAGGGTCCCTGTTCCCGGCCTGGACAAGTATGTAGACCCTTACCTGTTTTAACCGTCTCCTGAGTGTTTTCAGGTCATACGCATCGGTCTGAATATTACCTGCGCTTATCGGATCCCATGTGTCTATGGTTCCGTCATCGTCTGTATCAAGACCGAATGAGACCTGGAAATCCCTGACACAGGCGAGGAGGGGCTCTATCGATTCTCCATCTGACATCTCAAGTCTCTGGAGGCTTCGTGTACCTTTCGAACATATTCCGGGCATATCTGCAGGGGAACCGCCCAATCTGTACTGGACTAGATAATATGGCCTTGGCATTTCAGGCTCTCCTGACTGAGGCGGCCTGCTGAGACCGTAAACAAGCATGCCCTTTCCTTCACCGGCCGGAAAAGCAGGGGTTGACGGATATTCGAACCTCCATGTTGCCGGGTCCGTGATGATTGTTCCGGTATTCGGTTCCATGCAGATCACCCTGTCCCCTGACTCGATATCTTCTCTTGCATCGCCCCATATCTCGAATTTTACAGGCGCTACATCCTTTATATATGTCCATCTCTGTGCAGCCCTCGAATATATTCCAAGGGCTGTTCCCGCCATATACAGGGAATCAGCGCCTGCAAGCCCTGTAGTCGGATAACTGCCTCCAAGGGGATTTGGTGTGGCTCCGGGAGAAATATTGTCAGTGGCCCCGACCGGCACAGGTGAAGGAAAGAAAACGAGGCCATTATAGTCGTCAGCTATTCCATAACCTGCCATCATGATGTCCCTTTCGATAATAGTCTTTGCTATCACGAGTTCCATCTCTGATTCAGCAAGGATATATTCTCTTGTTGAATGCCTTATCTGTGTTGTATAAACAGCATAAACTCCTGCAATGACTACAGAAAATATTGCCAGCGTTACGAGAAGCTCTGCCAGTGTTAAACCTTTATCGTTGATAGATCTTCCCATCCCCACTTTAATAAAGGGGGGTGAGGGGGGATTACTAATGTTTATTTTTTTCATATTTTCATAGCGTTCTGTGTTTATAGACCACGGCATTATTAACATGATCTTCTTCGCGGTGTCTGTATGAAACGGAAATGGTGATCTGCCTGAGATCGCTGCTTAAGGCTGTTACACTCCAGGCGATATTGAAAGGCTGCTGAAAGCCTTTTATTGACTGAACAGGGTTAGGGTAATTTTTATATTCTTCAGGATTTCCCAGGCATGTATTGGCATTATCGTATGTATAAGCAGCGTTATAATTTGATGCGTTTTTATCAGGGGTTAAACCGCATGAATTAATTCTTTCTATGGGTAAGGCAAGAAGGGCTTCTGCTGTCTGTTGAGTAAGCCTCATGGCAGTGTTCCTGAGATCATTCCCGAGGTTTACAGTAATTGCATTTATCATTACAGAAGAAAGGGCAAGCATGGCAACAGCTATAATCACTACTGCCACCATCAATTCTATCAATGAAAATCCCTTATTGTTCCCGACAGTTGCTCCCATCCCATTGCCCTTCCCTGATCCTGTTGAAGCTTATGCTGATACACTTCTTCAAAATGTCATTGTCCGGGTTATTTATGACGAGAGTCTTCTGCTGAAATCCCATATTGGCCTGTCTCGGTATTCCGAGATGATCAAACAGCAATACGGTATTCTGTGGAGAGACGAGCTTGCCGCCGCTCTTGATCCGCATCTCAAGTGGCACAGGGATTTCTTTCTGCCTTGCCGATGTCTCTCCATGCAGAAAAGCCTCCTCTGCAGCGCCGTCGTACTGAAAATTGGAATTTGCGTCATTAAACCGGAAAAGCCTGTATGTCCGGGCTGATTCTAATCTGATCCCAAAACCCCTCAATTGCGGAACTGCTGCATCAGGCCCCTGCGTAACTGCGGAGTGCTTTATCCGCTGCAGGTCCCCAAATAGCTCTCTCGAAGCGCTTTTAACACGGTCAGCGCTCAGAAATCCATAACCTGTTGCTACAATGGCCCCCACAACGACAACTATCGCAAGGACTATTGCCAGCTCAACCAGAGTTGTTCCTTTGCTGTTTCCTGCGAGGGGGACAATAAACCCTGATTTATTCATTCTCAATTCCTCATAAAGCCTGATGCTGAATTACTGAGGTGATAACTATAACATATAATAATTAGCATTTGCTATAGTTTTATAAAATAGCCCTCTTGAAATGCTGAAAAGTTATTGATTATAAACAGGAAATGTGATTCTGAGGTATAATGAGGCAGGGAACCTGAAAGTCCTTACTTTTTCTCAGGCCCTATTTCGAAAGTAAAGCTCTGCGTTGCTTCACCGCCATGCCCGTCGGTGACTGAGGCAGTAAACTGGGATCTCCCAGTAAAATCAGTGGGTACATTCCATTTTATCAGTCCGGTTGACGGATTTATGGTCATCCCCGGAGGCGTGTTCTTCAAAATATAGGTCAGAGAGTCTCCATCAGCATCAGTGGCATTCACCTGGTATATATAAACGTTTCCGTTAAATGTATACTTTTTGTCTTCAATAATTATTGGCGGCATATTTACTATTTCTCTATGTAAAACAACTGTTCGGCCATAATCCTCTCCGTCAAATGGGATGATTTTAATTGATATCTTGTCTCCTCTCTTCACCAGACCTTCTATGTGCGGACTGTTTCCCGCAGGAGAACCGTTCCTTGTCCATTCATAAGAGACGCTTACTCCATCGCCGTCGGTATCGCTGCCGGAGGCTTCAATGCTGAGCGTATCCCCCGGCCTAAAAACTTCCGGAAGAATTTTCACTTTGCTTATATCAGGAGGGGAATTCTTTATCTGAACGGTATTTGATAAAATTTCTTTGCCATTAATTATTGCCCTTGCCTGAACTGTATCATGTTTTCTTGTTTCGTTTGTATTCAATTGGTCAGGCATGGATGCAGATGCTGATTTCCCATTGACCAGCCAGTCTATTTTGGCATCTGAAACGGCAAAGCCGTTGGGAACTAAATATACCGTCGAGTTACGGGTTACATTGAGAGGGGTGATTTCTATTGAATATGACACCTCTCCTTTCTGGGGAGACGTTTGGTCTCCTGTTCCAGCAGGTTTTTCTTTAGAGCAGGCAATAAGCAGAAACAGGGCTATACAGCATAAAAACCTTACAGAAGATATGATCATCAATATTGGTAAAGGACAGACAGCTTTGCCCTTTCTGAAGGACTCGACAGATTTTCAGCATTAACTTCCAATGAATAAAGATAGGGTCTGCTCATGACTGATATTTCACCGCTACCTGAACTCACCACTCCTTTCCCAAGCAGGCCTTCGTCCCCGCCGGAGTTTCCTTCTATGGTATCAACTATTTTTGTATATACCCTGTAGACAGGATAGGGGCTTGATCCAAGATCATACCGCAAATCGTAAGAAGTGGAAGTGCCGGGGATGATCATCACAGAATCTCCGGCGCAGGCTGATGACCAGTTCGAAGTTCCATCCGGATTGAATGTTGGAGCGTTCAGTTTTGCAGCCAATCCGGCAAACGATGTGCCTAACGAGCTTGTGCCCGTGCATGAACCCGATGTTGTAACTGCAGGATTAATGAGTGAAAGTTGCGTAAGGAGGCCGCTGACAATAGTGGTGTCTCCCCTTGTCGCAACGAACTGATAGGCAAGATCTGCACTGCCCACTCCGGCGTCAAGAGCGGTTCTGTACCTTTTCTGCATACCGGAGAGCTGTGTTCCCACTGTTATCATATAAATTAAAGCGGCCATTATGGCAAGTGAGATGGCTGAAAGCACAAGTATCATCACAAGGGCAATGCCTCTTTCATTTCTTAACTGTTTCATGTTTACCTCAGGTTATTCATTTTCACAACCAGTATATACAGCTTCCACCGGTAGCGCTCCCATCCAGTTCCGATAGTCGTCGCCAGGTTAAAGGTGCGTCCCAGGCTGAACTCGCCAACGGTTTTGGTACTGCTCGGATATGTATAAGAGGGATCTCTCTGTCCTTCATGGGCTAAAATATATATTCTAGTCTCTTTTACAGTGTTTCTTATCTGTTGGGCCGTCAAATTAGAAATATCATCCAGATAACCATCCGTGCTCCCTGCAACAAACGGTTCGAAGTCGCCGTCGGCGTCATTGTCTATTCCAAAGATAACCTGCATGTCCGCCGCGCATTCGAGAAGCTCAATTTCACTGTCATTAAGCCTTCCGTTAACCTGGTTGATATTAGCTTTGTAAAGGATACCGGTATTTGGAGCGCATCTTGACGGCATGGGGGGGGTGCCGGGCCTCCTGATATAATAATCTGCCCTGTTGAAAGGCATGCGCAGGGAGGCCACAGAAGCGTCGGCGACACCATATACGATGTAGGTATCATTCACGTCTGACGGGAGCCAGGATGATGTGGTCACATTGTTGAACGTTGTATAGAAACTGCCGCCGCTCAGAATCAATCGCTTCGAATTTGTATCAGATGATCCCGGGGCAAACATGACAACCTTATCGGTACTTGCTAAGTTCTCACCCGAAGGCGTCCATGTTCTTGTATATGGCGACATAGCAGTGAGAAAAGTCCATTTTTCGCATGCCGGATTTCGAGCAACATTTGTTGCCTTGACTACAAGCACATCTGATCCGTTTAATGCATACCCGTCTCCGCTGCGAATGCCTGCAGGCGGATGTGCAATTCCTCCGGCATCGGTTCCCCTTGTAGGGTTATCAGGCGGACCGTCATTGAAATCACGATCTACCCATGGAGTAACTGATTCAACCGCAGCTTCATTATACGTTGCACCGCTGAGATCCCACGGCAGTCCGTATCCCGCATGCTCTAAATCCTGTCTTAAGATTTCAAGGCCCACGATACCACCCACATTGGTCTCTGTTATCTTGCTCTGCTGCTTGAACTGTGTCAACAGTCCTGTGAGCACATTCGAAGCTGCAGCTATGACAAGCACAAAGATGACCATGCTTATCATCAATTCTACAATAGTAAACCCATCCTGTCTTTTCATTATCATCTTTTTCTTACTGTTGTTACGCTGTGAGTGTAATTTTCGCCTTTCCATTTCCATCCTACTCTGACAGCCACCTGCTTGTTGTCCGCATCAGAAGTCACACAATTTCCGTCTCCGCCAAACTCTGTACAGACCATGCTGGTGCAGAAATCAAAACCCTCTATATTCCTTATATTTCTTTCCACGGGAAGACCCGCCGAAGGGAATCCCGTCGGACAGTCATAAGCGCTGAGGGAACCCGTATCTGAAACTATACTGGCATAGGGAATATTTCTCATTGCTTCCAGCCTTATCTCTGCTATGCCTACAGCCTCGTCTCTGAGTATATTTCTCATGTTCGAATCAATCCCTACAAGAGCTGTCTGCATAAGGGCAAGAAAGACTAACAGCGCTATTACAAGGGCGATAATCACCTCAACAAGAGTAAGTCCTGTATTATTTCGCAACACAATTCGTTGCATTACACGCTCCCCCGCCCGGGATCTTTGTTGTCAGTTTCCCGGTGCTTATTTTCGATTCCTCTATCTCAATGCAATTATAATCCGTGTCTGCCGTGGTATTGCTGCATATAACCCTCTTGGCGTTCGCAATGCCTTTTCTGCTGAATTGTATCTGCGGCTGAGCGTCCCCGAAATTGCCCCATGTTATGGGATACCGCGAGTCTAAACCTTTCAGTAAAAACCGGGAATCTGAAGCTGTTTGAAGAACGCCGTCACCATCAGGATTTGCTGTAACAGTTGCATCATATGTATCCTCATAAATCGCATACTGTGTTGTTGACAAACTCACAAAATGGATCCTGTTCTTCTGCATCGCCCGTGCCCTTGTATTCATTAAATCAACATATATGTTTTTCATCTGATTTTCTGCGCTGTATGCACCCATCCATCCCTGAAAGGAAAAGGCGAGGGCAGTAACAAGAATACCAATAACTGAAACCGCAATTATCAGCTCAACCAGCGTTATCCCCTGTTCGTTTTTCATTCCTGTGAGTATTTTCTTTATCTTATCTTTCCCTTATATGCATCACCCTTTTAACTGGCGGTGGTGCGGATAAAAGCGATAACCCCTGTGCAGTTGGAGGGACACCTTCCATTGCAGCAGTCTTTCTCGTCTCGCCCGAAGTAGGAAAGGCTTTTGAAAGTTCTTTCTGTTCAATACTTCCCGTGGAGACCTGCAGCAATGCCACACCTTTCAATAACCCGGAAGGGGGAGCGCCTCCTGTATTATATCTGGTTCCCCATATAAAGCTCTTGCCCCCGAGACCGCATTCATCGCTGTATGGTTTATAGGTTGTAAAAAATACGAGACCTGATGATGTTGCAAGGGGGTCAGTAATGACTCTCTCAGCTCTGTATCCTTTGGAAGGGACAGGGCTCTGGGCACAACTGCCGTCGACATTGAAGATCTCACAGTAAGAAAAAGTACCGGAAGCATCAAGATTAATATACCAGCCTTTAAAGCTTGAACCATTGGCAGTAGTTTCAGAGGGTACACTGCCGAGAGATGTCACATTGGTTAAATCACTGAAACTCACTGTGGTTGTGCACGTTTTGTCCAGTTTATTGTCTGTGCCAAAACATGGATCTTTTATACCGAACAACCTTCTCTGGCTGTCCGCATCATCAGTGGTAGAGCCCAGCTCGTAATAATACCTGCCTGTTCCAAAATACAGCCAGAGGATATGTGTCTTCACATTTTCAAGCTTGGTGATCGATGAGGTGACAGCTCCGATCCCGTCCATAACCCTGCTCCATGTCCATTTCGTGACATCTGCGCTCTCCAGACCGGTTACCGAATCAAGCGTTACAAGCCTTCCGACCCCTCCATCAGTCCATGTATAATTCGGGCTCGAACCCGCCCTTTTCACGTATCCGATATAAACCACATCATCATTATAAAGACCGGTAATATTATTTGAGGTTATATCAGCAACATCAAGCGCTGCATTAATCATGGACCCTGCAAAGGCGTATTGTATTCCGGTATCAATCGTCCTAAGAAGGGCTCCGGTCTTCAGATCAACCACAAAGAGTCTCAGGTTCTGATCGGATCGTCCCATGAACTGCATGTTCGTAGTGTCTATCGGTCCTGTCGGACCTGATGCGAAGACAACAAACCATTTGCCGTTTTTATCTGTACCGCCTATCCGCACAACTGCGGGGCCTGTTGTTGCAAAGCCGAGCTGGTCATTCGAAAATTCCCAGAGAAGCTGCGGATTATTCTGGTCTGTAATATCAAGGGCAAAGTAAGAAGAATACCCTATACTGCTGCCGCTCACATCCTGAGGGGTATTAACGCAGTCTTTGCTTCCGTCACCGCTGACATCAGCACATGCAGCAGCAGTTGCTCTACAAGCTCCGCCGTATCTCATTCCGCCGATAAGGACCGTTCTCCATGTAGAAGCATCAGACGGCCTGGTATTGCCGGAAATGTCACCTGTACCCGGAGCGCCTGTGCTTGCGTCAAAGATATACGGGCTGAGGTCGACAGTAAAGATATGACAGTATTGGGGGTCCATAACATATTTGAGATAAGGCAGTGCATTCCTCGGAATAAACGCCCATTGCTCCCTGCCCTTGTTTGAACCTGTCAGTCGTGCCCTTTCATATGGCCCCTGACCTGTCCATTTCAGCTCCAGATTCCCGAGTTTGAAAGCATGGAGCATCCCGTCGTTTCCTCCTGCAAAGACCATTCCCCTGTTTTTATAACCGCTGGAGTTTATAAAAGTCTTATATGTTTCATCATTGTACCTGCTGTCATAATTATTCAGCTGGACCCACGAGGCAATTCTCGGCGTTGAATTTAATACATCTCCCAGTTTCCATACATGTGTGTCTGTCCCGATCCTTGCATAGCGTGGTCTGTAATCGTCTACGCTGTCTCCGTTTCTGTCAATTCCTGCTGTTACCACATTGCCGTCTTCATCCAACAGAGTGGTGAGACCCTCTCCATGTATGTACCTGATTACATCTTCTGCCAGTGTATCGTCAGTCACATCAAGGTACGGCTGTAATGTTGTCCTGTTGGCGACAGAAAAGTTGTTTGCAAGAAAAGAGGTTCCGTTAGTGGTGGTATATATTGTTCTCGGGTCCGAACTCAGATCCCTGCTCCATAATGACTGGCCTGCTTTCCAGAGGGCAGATACGTTTTCAAAGATAACAGGCGGCACTACCTGAATATCAGCATCTCCGTCACCGTCAGTATCCTGAAAGCGTCTCGCCTTTGTCAGCTGAGCGGTCTGATCAAAATAGAAGCTTACGATATAATCATTGGTAAGATTGAGAACGCTGTCGGAAACCGTATCTTCCCTTATGCTGCTGTTCTTGAAAAACGGGTCAATATAATACCAGAAATTCTGGCTCTCTCCTGTCCAGCTGATGATATCATTGCCGAACCTCCGCCTCGGATAAAAAACAGCCTGAACAAGATTGGCTCCGCTTCCCTCGCCTGATGCAAGGACCGAAGCCGCGGTACCGGAGGATGCCCTGCGGAGAATGGAAGAAAGAGCGTTCCTGATCGCCTGTTCGAGCTCATGACCTTCATTAGCCTCATAGTAGTTATCAGGCACTCCGTCATTATTGCCGTCCCATTCTGACTGAAGGTCAGGCTGGTTGTTGCCGTTGATATCTTCGAACCCTCCGTTTATGGAAGCATACTGGAGAAATGTTGAAGTCTTCCCAAAGGCAAAGACAGTATAAAGGGTTAAATTCTGGATGCCTGTTAAGGCATCCTTCCCGATGTCCGGCGTGCCTCCGTTATTTCTGAGGTCATTTGTATGCAGATATAAAGCAACATCTTCTAAGCCGGAAGTATTGCCGCCCGGTCCACAGGAAGGGAGAGTTGATGAATTAAACAGGCAATCAATGCCGTCTGTGCAGGTAGACGGGTATTTCGGGCAGGTGCTGCCGGAACAGTCAAAAGAAGTCCTTGTACTGGCATATGTTGCAAAACTGCCCGGCAGATTTCCGTCGGAACAAGGCTCACCATCTGTAATAAGGAGTACATAGCTTTTTGCACATGAAGGCCAGCGGGGACTTCCGCCTGTCCCAAAGTTTAAAGGATCAACATTATTGCTTATCTGATAGTCGCCGGAAGCGTACCTCGGTCCCGGGGTGCCGACAGGAGGGATAGAGGATTCCTGGGCAAAATATCCGCCCACTGTCCATAGTGTTTCTCCTATAGGAGTATTGGCGCTCGGGTTCGTATTGTTTATCTGGTTTACGGCGCTTGCCAGATTCGATGCAGCAATAGGCACCTGCACATAACCGCCTTCACTTGTTTTATAAAACGTGAGCCCCAGCCTTGCCCGGGTGCCGACAACATCCTGGAGTACTCCTGATACCGGAACTAATACAGTCGGTACTACAACATATAAATTAAAACTCCCCCTGCTCGTCCATCCTGAACTCGGGTTCCCCGGACCTGAATATGCGGTAAAAGAAGAAGGGTCTGAAGATGCTGTGGGAAAAGTGACATTGATATTTCCGGTGCATCCTGTGCATCCCATATAGTTCTCTGCATTAAATACGGCTTTGTATAATCCCCGTCTGTTCTCTTCCGGACTGGTTGTCACGAGCCTGTTACTGGTCGTTGTTTTTCCGCCGGTCATCACCTTTCTCACAATATCAACCCTTCTCATGGTCAGCCAGTTCATAAAATTGCCGTCCCATTCGGTGGAAGTCTTTGCCCCGGCTGTTTTTAAGCGGCTTGTTACAAATCTGCCGCCCGAGCTGTCATACGTGTACCAGTATGTGGGAAGGAAATAACCATAATACTCTTTGGTCGAATCAAAGCTCTGTTCAGGGTAAGGGTGTTTTAAATAATAACAGTTGTAATCATAGATTGTATAACTGTTACTGGCAAAAGTCACCGAAGAGTCTACGGTTATTGACGTGCCTGTGGGCTTTGCAGTAACTATACGTTCAAAAGGACCGCCGCTCCCTATAATAGTAATGATTTCTCCCACCCAAAAGTTAGCACTGCTATTCACAGGAATAGTGGTAACAGTTTTAGGATAGGGACTGGAAAAACTCGTTGTTGCCGAAGCACAGGTATAACAGTTATCATAAAAACGAGGGTAACCAGTTGAACTACATTCGCCGTAACAACCCCAGTCCGAGACCGTATCGTTTACGGAAAAATTCGCCACCGGTAAAGTTACCGTAAGGGTTTTATTGACCGTATTGATAGCGCTTATCTGCAGCGGATACGTCGTCGCCCCATGTACAAGGGCAATCCATTGCCTCACCTTAAAACCGGTAACATTGTCAACAGGGATTACGGTAGTGTTTGTCCCTGCAGTTGTTACAGTTGTTGTTGTGCATGCATACGCAAGATTATACATGCTGTTCGAATTATCAAGGATAATCATGACATTTGGCGGCACATCCTGGATAACATAGGGCGGTACAACGCAATAGTCGGTCATCGCAGCATTTGCATTGTTTAAAGAGAAGAAGGTTAATAATAACAACACAAAGCAGATTAAACAGACAAATCGTTTCATAGTTGCCCTCACTCCTTTATATTATGATGTTTATTTTTGACTATAACGGACGTCGCTTCGTTCCCGTCGAACCATATTTCCACTTCGCCGCCCGCTCTTAACTGGTCTTTTGTCAACTGTATCCCTCGAACGCTCAGTATAACAGCATGGGAAATATCGTAATATTTCCCGTCTATCCGGAGAGAAGAATAGGTAACTTCTTCGATGGTTCCCATTACCATGTGCGGAGCGTGCTTAATCTCACTGGCGTTGAGAATTGCCTGCAATGGAACCGCGAAAAAGACTGATAAGATTAAAATTAATCTTATAGATTTACTGATAAGATTCATAATACACCTCGCAATTTTTTGTGATAGAATTATTATCTCTAATACTACTGAGCTTTTTCTCTCACTAAAATGAAAACGGAAGCAATTCCTGTGCCATTATGTAACTTATTGATAATATTTAATTTATTTAGAAATGCGGGGGGAGCTTGCTATGAATTTATGTAATGAATTACATAGTTCAAGGATGGTCTTCATCTCTCATAAGCGTATATATCCTTTAGACTGTGTAATCAAATTCACAAGTAAAAAGGATATGCATTTCAAACAACTCTCTTGCCTTTAACTATTATTTCCTTGATAAATGGATCTGGTTCATGAAAATCTACCCTGGCAAATGAATGAGGTTCGATTCTCAGATCAACTTTTCTCCTTAATTTCATTAATTGGGCATCTTCCTTAAAACCGTCAATAGTATCCTTGTTCAGAAATATTGCAAGATCAATATCACTTTTATCAGTGAATCTGTTTGTTGCATAGGACCCGTAGAGATATACCCTCCAAATATCAATATTATTTTGGTTTAAAATTTTTAAGTACTCTCTAAATCTTTTGATTAATTATTTTTTTATGTTCTTTATAAGACATTTTCTAAATTCCTTTATTTCCTTGATATAATGCTCTGTAAACTTCTTTGTAGCTTTCTTATAAAACCTGCCTTTATAGTCTGGATAGCGCGCTTTAATATTAAATGTTGTTACTTCATCTAAAAAGTCTTTCTGTTCTTCTGTTAGGGAGTAGATAGTAGACTGGGAAAAGAAGAGAATTCCCAACCTGCTACATGCAACCTACAGTCTACATTTTGCTGTCTACTTTTTGTCCGTTTCTTCTTCCTTCTCCTCCTTTATCAGGACATCCTTCACAAACTCGGCACAGTGTGCATCTTTGCCCGACACTGAAAATTTCTTCTGGCAGGTTTCCCTCCAGGCGCATATGGCGCATATTACTGTTGAACTCATTGGTTCCTCCTGAAATACCAGCTCAATACCTTTTCGATATTTGCAGTTATGCTGTCTTTAGCATTTATTATAAATATCTTGTCCAATATCTGGAAGAGTTCTTTTTCCATCCTTGTCACCTTTGGAGGATCAGGGTATCTTTTCTTCAGCTCTTCCTCAAACATCAGCGCGATCTTATCCTTCATCCTGAGCTCTGTATCAACAAAAAACATGCTTATTTCCGGTAATAAGTCATTCACCCTGTCAAAAAAAGCCGAAATCTCATTCTGGTATATCTGTTTTGGCGGGGAAGACTTAATCTCCATGTACAATATTATCCCGTCTACCCTGGAGATAAGGTCGTAGTCGCCGCCCACCCCCGGACGTTTAAACCGTATACCCCATATGGCTTCTGTTGCAAATTCTTTATGAAATACCTCTGATACAAACCATTCGAGGGTCTCGCCAAAACTTTTTATCGGCGCACGTGTGAGCTTGTAGCCGTCAGATACCTTTTCAACAAGACCTATGTCCGTAATATATTCAAGATAATCATGTGTAACTGCAGAGGTCGCATATCTTGTTACATCCGCGAGTCTGAAAAATTTCTGGCGCTTGATGACGTCACGCAGGAAAAGGCGGAAGGAATATTTCTTCATCATTTCATAAAAGCCTTCTATGAACCTGCTGTCCGGGAGGAGGAGGTCTTCTGATGGCTCTTTTTTGTAGATTCTGAAACCCCTCCGTTTCAGCAGTACATCGAGTGGTGGAGTAAGTTCAGAAAGTGATTTTCTCAGCCTCTTTACTTCTTCATGGAGCGATCTGGTATTATCAGAGGGTTCGTCAGACATTTAACCTAAAAAATTCATTTGAATGAAAACCACAGAGTTCACAGAGGTATTTTAAACTTTAAAAAGGATTTTAATTTCAGGTAATTCTCCGGGTTCTCTGTGGTTAATTGCATTATTCTGGTTAATGTAAAAACTTAACTGCTATTCTCCTGTGCCGCGGCCCATCGAACTCACAGAAGAAAACAGACTGCCATGTGCCGAGGAGGAGTTTGCCTTCATCGATAATCACATTCAGAGATGTGCCGGCGAGAGTTGATTTTATGTGGGCGTCTGCATTTCCTTCTCTATGGAAATAATTCATTTCATGCGGTATGAGCCTGCTCAATGCGTTCTGGATATCACGCTGAACACTCGGGTCAGCGCCTTCGTTGATGATGATCCCTGCTGTTGTATGAGGCACATATAAAAAGCAGATGCCCTTCATAACTCCTTCAGCCTTTATAACCTCCTGGACCATTTCAGTAATATCAATAAATTCGATCCTTGCTTTACTCCTGACATTTATGTACTTGACCATCTGTGCCTCCCAATAATAATCCGCAATAGACTAAATATTGTCTGTGTATATACTCTATATTTTAACACCCTCCCCAACCCCTCCCCTCAAGGGAGGGGCGATTTTGCTACCCTCTCCCTTGAGCAACTGTGATTTTTGTCAAGGGATTGGTGGTGTTGGGCAAGTTGAATAATCAGCTTGCCACGGGATTCGATTTTTCATTATTGAATTGAGAAT
>Ga0194126_10000709_pt1 | contig 55831 bp, 46 predicted proteins | sample TA2KigC150mmetaG_FD_148641 | JGI IMG/M metagenome (GOLD analysis project Ga0194126, IMG submission 148641) | Freshwater microbial communities from Lake Tanganyika, Tanzania - TA2015035 Kigoma Deep Cast 150m | ecosystem: Environmental > Aquatic > Freshwater > Lake | place: Tanzania: Lake... | reverse complement strand
GAAGCGCTGGCGCCCTGGCGAGATGCGCTGGCGCTGGTGTGTAGCTGGGCTGCTACATGCCGAGCAGCACTTCCGGTGCGTAGATGGCTACCGGCACATCCCCGCATTGCTGAGTGCACTGGAACGGTCCGCGTCACCGAAAGAAATTGACGCAACAGAGAGAGTTGCCTAAAGTGATGTGGGAGCCGCTAGGAATTTCAACTAACCGAGGGACATGCTCGAGTGCGGTTTTCAGAGCACTATCTTCAAAGTGCTCGCCAGCCTGAAAAGTAAGGAACCTTCTGTTGACAAGATCGAGATTCACGTCAGGCACGGCAAAGTCGCGGAAGGCATGGTGGACGATGGCTTTAGGGAGCAATGCCTCTGGCATGGCCGCTACATTGTGCCGGAGGGACTAGCGGTGCGCGTTGTCCGTTGGGACGAGGTGACCTTCGGGGACTGGCTTCATGACAGGTACTTGCTGACGGATATCGGAGGCGTCGAAATCGCCGGTGGCTGGCGTGCGGGAAGGTCGACCGACACAACACGTATTTCTCTCTTGGGTAAAGACGTCAATGACGAACTCTTCCGACGGTTTAGCCTGAATTCCACGGCCTACAAGCAGGTTGATGAGCCACCCATTTGCATTCAGCCATAGCATACAGGAATTCGGGTCTATGACACTGGCGGGCGCAACGTTGGGCACAGAAAGCAGTAACCCCAGTGGCAAGGTCGAAACGGCGGGCGAATGACTGGGGACAGCGTTTTGAGGAGGTCGGTTGACTAGACCAATGGTGCTGGCTCTGAACTGCCCGTGCTGTGGGAACCAGTTCAAGGCGACGTCTCTCTTTTCCGCCAACACGTGCGGCCCGCTGACGACTGACTTGTACCGGCACGCGCGCGGATTGCCGCATTTGCCGTTCATGGTCCACTCTTGCTCTCAGTGCGGGTATTCGGGACTTGAGGGTGACTTCAGCTCGGAGGCCGTGACCCCGGCGCTGAAGGAGTGGGTGCAGCAGAACGTCATGCCGACAGTGGACCACCGCAACGTGGGCGCGAGGTATGAGAACTCGGCCCGGATTGCGGAGCACAGAGGTGCGTCTGCCTTTCAGGTCGCCAATATATGGCTTAGGGCAGGATGGTGCGAATCTCAGGGAAGTGAAGCGGGTGTCCGATTTCGACGTGAGGCAGTGACGAGGTTCGAGGCGGCGATGGACAAGGGGTTGGTGCCGAGAGACGAACTGGCGATTGCCACTTACCTCATCGGTGAGTTGCACCGCCGCATCGGGAACCAGGACAAGGCCGGGCTTTGGTTTTCACGCGTGCCGGAAGCGGTCGGCGACAATGCTGAGCAGAAGTGGTTGATTGACCTCGCGATTCAACAGTCGACCGAGCCCAAGGAGTTCGTGGACGAGGAAGCTCGGACATGAATTCTGCGACGCATCTAGTTACTCCCGGGGCAACGCGCTTTCAAGCGCAGTTGGGCCGATGGCTCTCAGCTCACAGCTTGCGCCCCTTGGCCAAGCGGAAGGCGACCATCCACTATGGCGCTGGCGCGCGGACATTCATCACCGTGGTGCGGATGGCGGCGAGCACGTACGGGCTGAGGCCGCGGCTCTGCCACTTCTCAAGCAGCACCTGAGCCTACTTCGCGAGCGTCGAGCCTGAGATGGTTCGAATCCGCGAAAGGCGGTGAAGCTGCCGCGCAAAGTCGCAATAACCGCGGTGACACAACAGGCGATCTCTATCGCTCGGTTGGGCGGATTTCGGGCCAAGATTGGCAGAAAGAACTGGGGGATTAGCGTCTCTCTGCAATAGAGCATAACTTCAGCACAATCAGTCGATTAAGCCCTGCCAGGTAGCGGGAAGTCCGCACATAGGGGTCGCCTGGGGGCTAGCCCTTTGAGGAGCTTTCGAAGAAGCCATCAAACGAGCCTTGAAATGGGCTTTGAATGAAGCTTTCAGAGGAGCTTTGACGCGAGCTTGCGACTGAGCTTTCAGGCAAGCGATGAAAGAAGCAATGCGCTGAGCTTTGAGACGGGCGATGCGCGATGCGATGTGACGAGCATTGAGATGAGCAATGGAAAATGCTGTGAAGCACACTCTTGAGCATGCAACTTAAGATGCCTTCCCGCGAGCTCTGAGACGAGCTTTCGGGGGAGCTTTGAAGAGAGGGATGATCCTTAGGATCTGGCGAAGTCGGAGGCCAGACTTCAGAAGCCAGAACGCAGAAGTGAAACGGAATCGGGCCTCGGGGTAGTGGACGAGAGACCGAGGGATCGAGTGGCGGAAGGGATGCGGACGTCGAGCGGCGACGACTGGTCGTCGTTGACCGGCGCGCGGGCAGGAGTAGCATTGCACCGAGAGTCAGCGATGAAAGGACAATTATGAAGTTTCTTGTCATTGGAGCCGGGATGCAGGCGCGGGCTGTGTCATACGATCTGGTGCGTCAGGAGGACGTTGACGAGGTCAGAGTCTGCGACGTTGATCCAGCGCGGCTGAGCAGTCTCAAGCGATGGCTGCGCAGCGGGAAGGTGAGGACGTTCAAGGCCGATGCCGGGGATCGGCAGCGCATGACCGAATTGATGAAGCCCTGTGACGTCGCGGTCAGTTGCGTCCCGTACTTCTTCAACCTTGGTCTGGCGCGCGCGGCAGTCGCGACCCAGACGCACTTCTGCGATCTGGGTGGGAACAATGACGTGGTGAATGCGGAGCTGGCGCTCGGCGTCCAAGCAAAGAAGGCCGACGTCACTATCGTGCCGGACTGTGGATTGGCGCCGGGAATGGTGAGTATCCTGGCCGCGGACGGCGTCGCGCGGCTGAGGCGGACCGACTCGATCCGGATCCGCGTGGGCGGGCTGCCGCGCAAGCCGAGGCCGCCGCTCAACTACGCGCTCGTGTTCTCGGCCAACGGACTAATCAACGAGTACGTTGAGTCATGCCTGGTGCTGCGAAACGGCAGACTGGCGTGGCGTGAACCACTGGCCGACGTTGAGGAGCTGGCGTTCCCCAAGCCCTTCGGAAAGCTCGAGGCATTCAACACCTCGGGTGGCTCTTCGACACTGCCCTACACGTACCGCGGCAAGGTGAAGTCGCTTGACTACAAGACGATCCGTTACCCGGGCCACTGCGCCAAAGTCCGGCTGCTCTTCGACCTCGGGCTGACCGACATGAAGCCGATTGAGGTGGACGGCAAGCGTGTCATCCCGCGCCACCTGCTGATTCAGCGACTGGAGGCGGTGCTACCTTGGGAGAAGGATGACGTGGTGCTGCTCAGGGTGGAGGTAGAAGGGAAGGGACAGAGGGGCAAAGGGATAGAGGGATCTAGTGGCGGAAGAACGATCAGGTACGAACTCGTGGACTACGCGGACAAACGAAGCGGGTTGACGGCGATGGAGCGGACGACCGGCTTCTCGGCAGCGATTGTGGCGTTGATGCTCGGCCGTGGACAGATCAAGTGTGCCGGTGCATTCACCGGGGAGAATTGTGTCCCGTCGGCTGCCTACATACGCGAGCTGCGCCGGCGCGGCCTGCGCCTGCGCGTGAGCCAAGCCTGACTGACTCTTCACCCCAACCCTCTCCTCTGAAAGGAGAGGGAGAACGAAGCGCGGGTGAGGAGTTTGCTGGACCGGTTCGGCGGGTTTGACTATCGAGGGAAATCGACCTATACTCTTGACTCCGTGGCAATTAAGGCTATCTACCGGCCCGCCGATGAGTTGATGGCGAACGCGGTCCGCGACCTGTTCGAAGAGAACGGGATTCCGGCGATGATACGTTCGTTCCAGATTCCGGCCTATGACGGTCTGGCCCGTATCATGCGCCCGGTCTGGGGCGAGGTGCTGGTGGACGAGGAGGATATGGCCAAGGCCAAGGAACTCCTCGACGCCTTTCTCTCCACGGATGCCGGCGAAGCCGGCAAGCAGGAGTAGCCCACCGTTGCGGCATCGGCGCCGCACAGACGGATATACGACTAGCTATTGATGTTCGATGAGCAGCGACCGCAGAACGGAGTCTATCGCATGAAATCGGTCTATCGCTTCGGCGGCGGCCGGGCCGACGGCTCGGCGCAGATGAAGGATTTGCTCGGCGGCAAGGGCGCGAACCTGGCAGAGATGGCCAATCTCGGCCTGCCGGTTCCGGCCGGGTTTACGATTTCCACTACGGTCTGCGTCCACTACATGAAGAGCGAAAACTACCCGACGGACCTCTCCGGTCAGGTGAAGTCGAGCCTTGAGCACATCGAGCAGCAGGCGGGACGGAAGTTCGGCGACCCCAAGGCGCCCCTGCTCTTGTCGTGCCGTTCAGGCGCGCGGGCATCGATGCCCGGGATGATGGAAACCGTGCTGAACATCGGGCTCTGCGAGCGCACCCTGCCCGGGCTTGTCGCGATGACCGGCAATGAACGGTTTGCTTATGATGCATACCGCCGACTGCTGACGATGTACTCTGACGTTGTGATGGAGAAGGCCGAGGGCATCGAGCCGTCTGAGGGCAAGGGCATCAGGGCCCGGCTGGAGGTTCTGCTGCACGAACTGAAGGAGCGGACCGGGCGCAAGGACGATTCTGATCTTACTGCCGCGGACCTCAGGGGGTTGTGCGACGCGTACAAGAAGCTCATCGCCGCGACGTTCGGCAAGCCGTTCCCGGAGGAACCCGAGGAGCAGTTGTGGGGCAGCATCCGCGCCGTCTTCCGGAGCTGGAACGGCAAGCGGGCAGTAGCCTATCGTCGCATCGAGAACCTGCCCGACGAATGGGGCACGGCGGTGAACGTGCAGGCGATGGTGTTCGGCAACATGGGCGACACTTCGGCGACCGGCGTGGCGTTCACGCGCAACCCGGCGACCGGGGACGCTCAGTTCTACGGTGAGTGGCTGCGCAACGCGCAGGGCGAGGACGTCGTGGCCGGCATCCGTACGCCCAACCCGTTGAACTCGGCGAGCCGCAACGTGCGCAACGAGGCGATGGAGAGCCTGGAGACGGCGATGCCAGAGCTCTATGCAGAGCTGGACAAGTACCGGACGCAACTGGAGAAGCACTTCCGCGACATGCAGGACCTTGAGTTCACCATCGAGAACGGCAAGCTCTACATGCTCCAGACACGGACCGGCAAGCGCACCGGGGTCGCGGCGCTGAATACCGCGATGGACATGCTGGATGAGAAGTTGATCGACGAGCGGACCGCGCTCCGGCGCGTGCAGCCGTCCCAGCTCGACGAGCTGCTCCACCCTATTCTCGACCCGGCTGCCGAGAAAGACGCGGCGCTGCTGGGCGAGGGGTTGCCGGCCGGGCCGGGCGGCGCGTCCGGCCGCGTGGTGTTCACGGCGGCCGAGGCGGTTGCGTGGTCACGTCGCGTCCAGCCGGACCCGGTCATCCTCGTCCGCGAGGAGACGTCACCCGAGGACATCGACGGGATGCGGGCCGCCGCCGGCATCCTGACGGCGCGCGGCGGGATGACGTCGCACGCGGCCCTGGTGGCGCGGGGCTGGGGCAAATGCTGCGTCGTCGGCGCCAAGGACACGAAGGTCGATGCGGCGGCAAAGAAGCTCACGATCCATGGCAAGATCTTCACCGAGGGTGACTGGCTGACCTTGAACGGGACCCGGGGCCGCGTGTATGCGGGAAAGGTGGCGATGATGGACGCGACCGAGCAGCCGCGGTTCCAGCAGTTCATGGAACTGGCCGACAAGTACCGCAGGATGGTAGTTCGCACCAACGCCGAGACGCCGGCCGACGCAGCGCTGGCGCGGCGGCTGGGTGCGGGCGGCATCGGGCTCTTCCGCACTGAGCATATGTTCTACGGCAAGGGCAGCGACGTGCCGCTCTTCCTGCTGCGTAAGATGATCCTGTCGCGGACGACGATAGAGAGGCGGGCCGCGCTCGATGAGCTGTTCGTCCACGTCAAGGCAGTGGTCAAGGGAACGCTGGAGGCGATGGACGGCTTGCCCGTGACAATCCGGTTGCTCGACCCGCCCCTGCATGAGTTCGTGCCGAAGGCAGCAGACAAACAGACGGCGCTGGCAGAGTCGCTAGGCGTGACGGTCGATGACGTGCGCAAACGCGGTGAGGACCTGCACGAAGCGAACCCGATGATGGGTCACCGCGGCGTCCGCCTCGGCATCACCTATCCCGAGGTGACCGAGATGCAGGCGCGGGCGATTTTCGAGGCCGCGGCCGAGCTGCTGGCCGCGAAGAAGCAGCCCGTGCCGGAGATTATGGTGCCGGTGACCTGCGCGGCGAAGGAGCTCGAGCACCAGAACGCCATCATCGCGCGGGTGCATGACGAGGTCTGCAAGAAGGCGGGCCGGCAGCGGATACCGCACCTGGTCGGTACGATGATCGAGATACCGCGCGCGGCCCTGCTCGCCGACGAGATGGCTCGCGCGGCCGAGTTCTTCTCGTTCGGAACCAACGACCTGACCCAGATGACCTTCGGTTTCAGTCGCGACGACATCGGCGCGTTCCTGCCGGAGTACATTGACAAGCGGCTGCTCCAGGCCGATCCGTTCCAGACCATCGACCAGCCCTCGGTCGGCAAGCTCATCGAGATGGCAGTGAAGAAGGGCCGCGCGGCCCGGCCCGGCCTGAAGGTCGGCATCTGCGGAGAGCATGGCGGGGACCCGGAATCGGTGAAGTTCTGCTGGCGTGTCGGCATGGACTACGTGAGCTGCTCGCCGTTCCGCGTGCCGATTGCGCGGCTGGCAGCGGCGCAGGCCACCATCGAGGACGAGGCTAACCCCGGGATAGAGAAAAGGAGCTAGGAGCCTGTCGGAGAACCCCCTTGACATGCCTTCGAGCATACAAGATGTTGTGCCCGGACGGGGCGTGGTGGTCAACTAATGGTATCCACCATCTGTCGAGACGAGGTTCTCCGACACACTCCTAGGAGATGACCGGCGAGCTCCAGAAGCAGCTTGGCGAGGTTCTTGGCCGGCATGTGGACGTCAAGGTCAACCCGGATCGGAAGACGGTGATTGCGGACACGGTGGCGCGGCGCGAGGCGCTGGTTGCTGCGTGTGGATGTCTCGCGGTATGGACCCCGCCGGAGTCGACCGGCCGGAGCCCGCAGGATACGGTCATCGTGCGCCGGCCCGAGTCGGAGAAGAACATCGACTGGGACGCGCCGAACAACCTGTCGATCGATCCGGAGACATTCGACATGGTGTTCGCCGACGCGCTGTCGACGCTGGCCGGCAAGCCGACGCTCTACGTTGCCGACCGTACCCTCGACGCCGAGATCGGTCACGCCCTGCCGGTGCGGGTCGTGAGTGACCGGGCCCTGACGACGCTTTTCGCCGACAACATGTTCCGCCCGGTGCCTGCTGACATCGCCAAGTCACGGTTCGCGTCCCGACCTTACACGCTGATCGTCCTGCCGTACGACAAGCTCAACCCGGCCCGGTACGAGGGGCGGCTGCGGAAGCTGCCGAAGACGGGCAGGACGTCGAAGCTTGTCATTGCCATGGACATGGACCGCCGCCTCGGAGTCGTCTACGGTTCTGCCTACTGCGGCAGCGTGAAGAAGCACATGTTCACGGTGATGAACTACCTCCTGCCGCTGGACGGTATCCTCTCGATTCACTGCTCGGCCAACGAAGGGAAGAACGGCGACGTGGCCCTGTTGCTCGGGCTCTCCGGTACGGGCAAGACCACGCTTTCGGCCGACCCGCGCCGGTCGCTCCTCGGCGACGACGAGCACTCCTGGGGCAATGACGGCGTAGCCAACTTCGAGAACGGCTGCTATGCCAAGCTCATCAACCTGAGCCCGACCAAGGAGCCCGACATCTACAACGCCTGCTTCCACAAGGCGCCGTATCTCGAGCACGGCGCGATCGTGGAGAACGCGATGATGTACCCGGACGGCCGTTTTGACCTCGATGACGAGCGCTACACAGCCAACTCGCGCGGCTCGTACCCGCTGTCATTCCTTCCTAACATCAAGACGCCGCCGGTTGCCGGCCACCCGAAGACGATCCTGTTCCTGACCGCGGACGCGAACGGGGTGCTGCCGCCGGTGGCGCGCCTGAGTCGCAACCAGGCGATGCTCTGGTTCCTGATGGGCTACACCTCGAAGCTGGCGGGTACCGAGACCGGCATCGTCGAACCGAAGAGCACCTTCTCGCGTTTCTTTGGAGCGCCGTTCATGCCGTTGAACCCGGATGTCTACGCGCGGATGCTGGGGGAGAAGCTCGACAAGCACGGCACCAAGGTCTATCTCGTGAACACCGGCTGGAGCGGTGGACCCTACGGCGTCGGGAAGCGGATGGACATCAATCTGACCCGTGAGATCGTCGAGTCCGCGCTCAACGGCTCGCTCGCCGAGGTCGAATGCTACACCGACCCGGTGTTCCATCTTGACATCCCGAAGAGCTGCCCGGGCGTGCCCGATCCTGCCGTGCTCAACCCGCGCAACACCTGGGCGGACAAGGCTGCCTACGATGAGCGGGCGAAGAAGCTCGCAGCCGAGTTCTGCACCCAGTTCGACAAAGCCTACGGCAGGAAGAACATCGACGCGCACATCGCGGCAGAATGCCCGGGGAAGTGAGACAGGGACTAGGGGTTAGGGGATAGGGGTTAGGGAGGTACAGGAAACTTGGCGACCACCATCCGGAGCTACAAGGACCTTGTAGTCTGGCAGCAGGCCGCTGCGTTGGTCGAGCTGACATACACGCTCGCGCGACGATTGCCGGCGAGCGAACGCTTCGGTCCGGTATCGCAGATGACTCGAGCTGCGGTGTCGGTGCAGGCGAATATCGCTGAAGGGCATGGCTGCCAGCACCGCCGCGTCTTCCTGAATCATCTGTCCATCAGCCAGGGATCACTGGTCGAGTTGGAAACGTATACCATCCTCGTCGTGAGGCTAGGCTTCGTACGGCAGGAACAGGTGGATGAGGTCCAGAGTAAGATCGGGGACGTGGGCCGACTGCTGAGCGCACTCGTGCGCGCGCTTCGTCGGCCACCTCGGGTTCCTAACCCTAGTCCCTAGCCCCCAGTCCCTAGCCCCTTGCCTGTATGCCTCTTCGGCGAGAAAACCAGGCATAGTCCGAATACAACGCTTGACGTGACGATTATCACTGCGCCGGCAGGCGCGTCGGTCAACCAGGACACGAACAACCCCGCCAGGCAGGAGAGCACCCCGAACAGGGCCGAGAGCAGGTACATCGTCCGAAGTCGATAGGTTAGCTGGTACGCCGCTGAAGGCGGGTTGACGATGAGGCTGAAGATGAGCAGGCCGCCGATGGTGCTCAGGTTCGCGGTCACCGACAGACCGCACAGCACGAGCATCGCGAAGAAGAGCGCCCGCTCCGGTATCCCGACCGCGCGGGCGATCTCCCGATTGTAGAGCACTGCCTGGATTTCCTTGTAGAACAGCCCAAGGAAGAGGAGCACCGCGGCCGCGGCACCGGACATCAGGGCAAGGTCGCGCGTGGAAACGAGCAGGATGCTTCCCCAGATGAGACTGAGCGCGTCGGCGCGCGGGCCGCGCATCAGGCCGATGGCAAGGAAGGCAAAGCCGAGCACGACCGAGAAGATGATGCCGAGCGAGACGTTCGGCTCGATGTCAGCGCGCTCCGCCATCGGGCCGATGAGGAACGACGCGGCGAGGCAGAAGGTTGCGGCCGCGAGCAGCGGGTTGACGCCGAGCAGCAGTCCGGAGACCGCGCCCGCAAAGGCCGCGTGCGACATCGCCACGCCGACGAAGGGGATGTTCATCAGCACCACCCAGACCCCGACCACGCCGCAGACCAGCCCGCCGAGCACCGCGGCCACAAGCGGCTTCCATAGGATCGCGAGTTCAGGCGGCATCGGCAAAGAGCTCGGCCAGCCGGCGCGCGTCGCCCAGCGCGGTGCGGTCACCGGTGAACGTGACGCGGGCGTCCTTGACCATGATGATGTGGTTCGCGACCGGCGGCAGGTGGTCGAGATGGTGCGTGACCATGACCACGGTGAGGTCGAAACGGCGATAGGCGTTGACCACGAGTTCGCTCAGCTCGTTGACCGCGCGCGGGTCGAGGTTTGAAGTCGGCTCGTCGAGTAGCAGTATCTCTGGTTCCTGCGCCAAAGCACGCGTGAGCGCAATCTTGCGCGCCTCACCTCCGGAGAGCTGTCCGACTGGCCGGCTGGCGAGGTGCTGTGCACCGGTCAGCGCCATCGTCGCCCGGGCGCGTTCTCGGTCCTTCTCGTTCAACCCCCGGAAGAGGCCGGCGCGGCCGCAGCGGCCGACCAGCACGGCTTCGAGGCAGGAGATTGGGGCGCGCGGGTCAACCCGTTCCTGCTGGGCGACGTAGCCGATGCGGCGGCGGAGCCGGCCGAAGGTCGCCGCGGTCGCTCGCTCGCCGAGGACGGTGACCGCGCCGGAGTGGATGCGGCCGAGACCGTTGATGATGGTCAGAAGTGTGGTCTTGCCCGCGCCGTTCGGGCCGATGACTCCGCAGAAATCTCCTCTGTCAATGTCGAGCGAGACGCCCCGGAGGGCGATGTGCTCCTGGTAGCTGACCGTGACCGAGCGGAGCGAAACCGCCGGCGCGGGACATGACCGAACTGTCTCACAATTCGGATCGTGTCCCAAGCCCTGCCGGCTAGCAGTCACTCAACAGCTTTCGCTAGCGCCGCTGCGTTGTCGAGCAGCGCCTTGGGGTAGGAGCCATGCAGCGGGAAGTTGGACAGCGTGACGTGCAACACCTTCAATCCCTCGGCCAGCGGCTTGCCGGTGTCCGGCCCGGATTGGAGGTTGTCGACAATCAACGCGACGCCGGAGTCCTGCGCGACTCGGGCAAGACGCGTCAGTTCCTGTGCGGTGAAGTCCTCGGCCCGGCCATAGGTAGCGACGACCCTGATCCCCAGCCACGCCAGGAACGGGGCTTGTTGCTGGGCGGCGATGACGGCGGGCAGAGCTTTCCCGGACAGCATGTTCTGTGCGAGCGCAGCGGCAGAGTCGACGTCGGCAGAGTAGCGGGCGGCCGCCCGCAGGTAGGTGTCAGCGCGCACCGTGTCTGTTTCTGCCAGCAGTGTTGCTATCTCAAGGGCAGCCTGCTTCTGTATTTCGGGGATCATCCAGTTGCCCTTGGTCGCAAACGTCACCCTGCGCGGGCCGGGTGGAACGATGGCTTTCTCCAACGCCGGGTACCAGGCTTCCCAGCCATGGTTGAGGATGAGCCTGGCGTTGTTCGCTGCGGCCAGGTCTGACGGCTTCAGGTCGAAGTGGCCGGGGCAGAGCCCGGCCGGTGCAATCGTGGTGACCGCGAACCGGCCGGGAGCCACCGCCTCGACAATCGTCGATATGAGAGTCGTGGAGGCGACGATACTCGGCCGGCGCGAGGAGCTTCGGGCGCAGTTGCCGGCCAGCCCGGCCATGACCGCAAAGGCAAGAGCGAGACGAAGGGACCGGCTCATCTACCGCTTCTCCAGGTTCAGCCCCAGCGTGAAGGAGCGGCCCGGCATCCGGTAGAGCCCGGCCTGAGACCCGGGCAGGTCGGCGAACGTGTCGTACTGCCGGTCGAGGAGATTCTCGACCGAGGCGAAGACACCGAGCCAGGAGAGGATCTGGTACCCGGCGCGCAGGTCGAACGTGTAGTACGCAGGAACAGCGGATTGCGAGCTCTCGGCCGCGAAGTAGCGGGCGACGTGCTGGAAGGACACGTCAAGGTCGAGCTTCGCAAGCGTCGCGCCGGCAGAGAGGTTCAGCTTGGACCCGGCGCGGGCGCGGGTGTTTGCGCCGAAGTCAGCTAGCGAGTAGGCGAGGTTCGAGCGCCAGCGGCCACGCCGCAACTCAACACCGGCTTCGACACCCTTGAACAGGAAACTGCCCGTGTTCTGAAACTGAACCGGAGGCACGCGGCCGGGCACCGGAACGACTTCTATGAGGTCCTGACCTTGGAGAATGAAGGCCGCGACATCGAGGTTCAAACCCGTAACCAGTGGCTGATTCAGGCCGACCTCGTAGTTCCAGCAGACTTCAGGCTGCAGGCTTTCGTTCTTCGGCGGGAAGACCGACGTATAGTTGAGGGGCGCGTAGCGGACTCCTCTGTTCACATTGCCCCGGAGCGTAGTCGTTCCGATGCGGCCCACCAATCCGGCCTTCGGGGTGAGGGCCGGGCCGCTGATGGCGTCGTAGCTGAGCCTTACCCCGGCGTTGGCCGTGACCGGGCCGAGAGTCTGCTCGTCCTGCGCGAAGACCGCGACCTGGTTGCGAGTCCAGGTCGGCCGGCTCGTGTCCGACTTCATCCACGTGCCGGAGAGCATGCCGGCTTCGATTCCGGCCTGCGCCAGGTTGTTGAACTGGAAGCGGCGGTGGCCGTGGACGATTGCACCGTTGGTGAAGTCCGTCGAATGCCAGCCGTCCTTCGGGTCGAAGACGTGTTCGCCGAAGGTGCGATAGAGTTTGGCGAAGCCGCCGAGCGATTCACTGCCGAGGGTCGCGGTCAGGTCCAGTCCGCCGCGGTCGTACTGGTTCCATCCGGTCGCAGCCAGCGTGTCCGGGTCGGTCGTACGTTTCGGTTCGTGCTTGACGCCGGTGAAGTACTTGCCGGTGAAGTCGAGCTTGAAGGCGGATGAAAAGTCATAACCCGCACGCAGCGACAAGTCGTTGCCGTTGTACTGCGAGTTGGGCAGGTGGCCGTCCGACATCGCCTTGTCGGCGGAGAAGAGCGCGTTGAACGCGCCCTGCCTCGCTCCCGCGCTGACAACCGCGTGGCGGGTGTTGAACGAGCCGTAGTCCACGCGAGTGTAGAGATCGAGTGGCTTGTCGGCGCGGCGCGTGACTATGTTCACGACCCCGGCCATCGCGTCCGAGCCATAAAGAACTGAGAGCGGGCCGCGCACGACCTCGATGCGCTCGACGTTGTTCAAGGGCAGAGTATGCGTGACCACGCAACCGTAGATCGGCATCTTCTCGGGCCGGCCGTCAACCAGCACCTGGACGCGGCAGCCCCGGTCGCCGACGCCTCGGATGTCGATGTCGGAACGACCGAACTCGCCAGTGTGCTGCACGAAAACGCCGGGCAGGGATGCCAGCGCCGCGGTTGCGGTGCGGGCCGTCGTCCGCTCAAGGTCAACGGCGGTGACGACGCTCACCGATGCGGCCACGTCGCGCACCGGGTGACGGATACGCTCCGCGGTCACGACCACCTCGTCAACGGTCATAACCGACGAGTTTCCCAGGGCAGCGAGCAGTAGCAGGACAGGGAACAGGTTCATCTGGTTCTCCTTCTAGTGTTTGTGTTCGCTGGCAAGTGGGCAGCGGGCCGGAGTCAGGGTCAGGTGTCCTTGGCGTACGCCCTTGAGTGCGAGAAGTGCGTCTGCGAGCCGGCGCAGACGGGCTGCCGGCCCGCGCAGTATCAGGACTTCGAGGCAGTCGTGCCGGTCGAGGTGGACGTGAGTGGAGGAGACGACCTCGGCGTGCGCGTCGTGCTGAACGTGCATCAGGCGATGGGCAAGGTCGGGCTGGTCGTGCCCGTAGACGTAGGCGAGCACGCCGACGGCCGGGCCGGAACCGCGTTCCAACTCGGACTCAGCCAGCCGGTTGCGCACCAGGTCGCGGATTGCCTTGGAGCGAGACCACCCGGTCTTCCGGAGCAGGGCCTCGAACCCGGCCAGCAGGTCCGGCTCCATGGAGACGCTGAACCGCACCGCGCCAGTCTCATCGGCTTCAATGTCAGTGTTACGCATCTGGAAATCGTAACACCGGCGGGGCCACCGGTCAAGCGGGGCGGCGCGGTTTGACAGCCAGCCGGCGTAGCCCTATGCTGAAGCCGGCAATGGCGCGCATAGGACCCGCAGGACTCTTAGGTCCTATCCTTCTGTCCGCGCTCGCGACGGCGGGCGGGGCCGAGGTCACTTGGGATACCATCATCCGGCTCACGACTAACCCATCGAGCCAGGTAACCGGCTATACGGGCCAGCGCAGCGTTGCGGTTGACGGTGCCGGCAGCGTCCACGTCGCCTGGCAGGACCAACGCGCCCCGATGCCGTACAAAGTCTGGTATCGCCGATACGACCCAGACTCCGGTAGCTGGCTTGCCGAGACAACGCTCAGCACGCCCTCCGCCAATTGCTTCCAACCGAGCATAGCCTGTGACAGTACTGGTAACGTGCACGTTGTCTGGCACATCGGGAGCGCGATGGGCACCGGGATCTGGGCCAAACGTTACAACGCGGGCACCCGTCACTGGCGGGCGGACACGTTGATCGACAGTACGAGCACCAGCAATCCTCAGTTATATCCGTCAGTCGCGTGCGTGCCCGGCACGGGCGACGCCGCCGTCGCCTGGTACGGGTTGCCTGACACGGGCATGTTCTACCAGGTCTTTCTGAAGGAGCGGCACCCGGCGACCGGCTGGGACTCGGCGATGCAGGTTTCCTCGGCGGCGACCAGCCACGACCAGGTTTCCGTCGCCGCCGGTGCGAATGGGGAGATTGCGGTTGTGTGGGTCGGTAGGGACTTCGGCGGTGACTACAACCAGGTCTATTGTCGGCGTCGCGTCGTTGGTGCTTGGCAGGGAGTCGAACTCGTTTCCGACATTCCTTTGGCATTGAGTCAGTACGCACCTTCCGTTGCGTTCGACCCGGAAGGCGCAGTCCATGCCGTCTGGTACGGCAGGACTCTGAATAGCGGCTACTTTCAGGTGTTTCACCGGATGCACGGCGATGGCGGCTGGTCCAACATCGACACCATCAGCGGAACCCGCCCCTACCAGCAGCAGCATCCGTCCATCGCCTGCGACGCCATGGGGCGCTGTCACGCAGTCTGGTGCAGCCAGGCCGGCGGCAGCAACTTCCAGCTTGCCTACAACCAGCGGGACACAAACGGCGTCTGGAGTTCGGCGATGATACTGACCGGCCTCGACTCCGGTAGCGTCAGCCACCCGTCAGTCGCTTGTCATGCGGACTCAGGCATTCACGTCGTCTGGTACGATGCCAGCTCCGGGAACCAGGACGTCTACTACCTGCGCGGTACGTTGCCGGGCCCCGGCGTCGCCGAACCCCGTCCCGCGCCCTTCGTCCTACGCCCTGTCACGGTCGCCACGTTCGTGCGCGGCATCCTCTATCACAACGAGAGCACAAGCCCAAGCTCGCTCATGGATGTGGGTGGCCGGAAGGTGATGGACCTCGTGCCCGGCGCGAATGACGTACACAGTCTGGCACCCGGCGTCTACTTCCTGTGTGCGTCCGACGGCGGGCAGTATTGCAGACTGGTCCTGATCCGCTAGCCGGACTCCAGAATTGTCGCTAAGAGAAGGGAAGCTCGTCGTGTCTAGTTGGGAAGTGAGCTGTGAATTGACTGGGATGCCCCCAGATTGATGGACACCTTCTTCAGCGGCACGACCATCCCGACTTCGGGATCCGGTCGCCATTCGGATTATGTCACTCGGAATTGCGGACCGGCTCTATTGGCCGAAGCTGGCTTACGAGCTAGGCTCTGCGCAACTCTCCGCCGTCAGCCATCAGCTCAGCTGGTCGTCCCCGGCTCATGAAGTCGACCAGGCTCATCGTGCATCCGTATGCGCCCGCGTTCAGGAAACCGACCAGGTCCCCTGACCGCGGCATCGGTAGAGAAACCTGCTTGGCGATGCAGTCGAGCGGCGTGCATATCGGTCCGCACACATCCACCTGAGCCGTTGCAGGCTCGCCCAGACGGTTGAGCAGCCGGGCCTCGTGCTTGATGTGCATGAACACCGGTCGCGAGAAGGCATTCATGCCACCATCACAGATCGCGAACACGCGGCCGCGTGACTCCTTGACCCGGAACACGCGCGTGACGAACACGCCCGCCTCAGCCACGAGAAAGCGCCCGCTCTCGAAGAGCAGCCGGCAGTTCGGATACTCGGTACGGAATCCGTTCAGCGATTCAGCCACTGCCCCGGCCAACCCGGCCAGGTCCAGGTCGGGGTCACCGTCGTGCTGGGGCACACCGAACCCGCCGCCGAAGTCGACGGTCTCCAGACTGAATCCGATTTCCCCGCTCAACTGCCGTGCCAGCCTGAGCACGTATTCGATGTGCGTTTCGAGCCAGACTAGGTCGAGCACCTGGCTCGCCGAGTAGACCTGGATCCCCGCAATGCGCGCGTGCTCGAGCTTGAGCCCGCCCAGCTCCGCTACCACCCGCTCCTCATCGAACCCGAACTTGCTCGGCCCGCCGACCATCACTTCCTTGGCCTCGGGCTGCTGCTCCGACGTGTTGATGCGCAGCAGCACCCGCGCGGTCCGGCCCAGCCTTGCCGCCTGCTGCTCGATGGTCTCCATTTCCTGCACCGAGTCGGCGACGACGGCGTGGATTCCGGACAGAAGCGCCCGCTCGATGTCGGTCGCGGTTTTGACCGGCGCGACGTAGATGATGTTGTCCCGCGCGAAGCCGGCGGCGAGCGCGGTCGCAAGTTCCGCGGCCGAACTCACCTCGGCCCCTGCTCCGGCGCGCACCAGCACTTCGCAGACCGCCAGGTTAGGGTTCGCCTTCAGCGAGTAGCAGATACCAAAGTCGCGGAAGTGGTCATGAAGCTGGCGGTACTTGGTCCGAATGGCCTGGGCCGAGTAGACATACAGCGGCGTCTGCTGCTTCGCGATTTCCTCCAGCGTGACGTCGTCCGCCACGAACCGCCCGTCCTTCACGAAGAACTCGTCAAAGCGCATGCTCAGCCGCCGCAAGCTAGAATCCCGAAACTCGAAGCTCGATTCAAGCTCGAACAAGCCCATACAAACCGCCGGCGTACCTTTGTCTTTCGGTATTCAATCGTCATTCGTGTTTCGGATTTCGATCCCTGCCCGTATTGATTCGTCATTAGGGCTTCGTGCTTCGGACTTGTTCTAGGTCCTCCGGTATACTTCTATCGTACTCGTCCCCTGGAAGATGTAGAACGGGAATGGCTCGGATACGACCGTGTCGACTCCGATGCTCCGGCAGTACTCCTCGCCGAAATTGGCACCGGTCTCGGCAAACACGAGCAGCCTGGTGCCGGCCTTCCGCGCTTCCTCCACGATCAGTTCGAGCGAATCGGTGGCAATGGTCATGCCAGTAACGATGGCGAGGTCGGAGTCACGCACAAGGTCGAACGTCCGAGTCCCGTCCTCGACCAGCACCCCGTGAACATGGGTCCCCACGGTGTCGCGCTCCATGTCGCTCGCCCGCACGTCGTACCCCCGCGCGACCAGGTCGCGGACTATGTTCCCGACCAGCCCGACATTCACCACTCGAGCCGGGCGCGCGCAGATCCCGGAAACCAGGCGCTCGGCCTCGTGCAGGATGATCTCGGTCCGCGCGTCAGTCTTGTCAATCGGCGTCCCGACCAACTGGTAGGTAGCTGCCGGCCTGCGCTCCAGCGTCGCGTAGAGCGAATCGAGCGCCGCAATCGAGATGCAGGTCTTCCCCGTCACCAATTCACGTACGTCGTGCCCGACCAGTTCCCGACCCCGCTGGTCATCGCCGGTGCAGTAGCAGGCGCCCTGACCGCGGGTCATCGCAATCCAGAACGTGTACTTGAAAGTCCGCTCGGCCGGGTTCGGCTTGAACGCCAGCTCCACCTTCCAGATGCCCCTGACCAGGAAATCCTCCGGCGGAGCTTTCACCATTCGTTCAAACGCCCGCTCCCGCAACACTCCGAAAATGTCTACCATGACTTCTCTCTAGTCCTCGAATCCTTGACCCCTTGAGTCCTTGACTTCAACCACTTCTCCAGCAATCGGGCAAGCTGTGTCTCTCGCCCAAGGTAGTTGTGCGGCGCTCCCTCGACGACAGCGCCAGTGAACGATGGGCAGTTGACCATGCATGTCCGAATCTCCTCAACGTACTTGTCCGGCTTGCCGATGAATGCCTCCTCGACCGTGCCGACTGCCACCAGGGCCGGAACGCGGATGGATGCAAGCTCGGGGAACTCCCTGCGGTCGGTCCGGCTCACGTTGAAGACACCGGTTATCGAGTCCTTGTTGTGGCAGTCGAAGAATGTCGCGGCCGAAACCGGGTAAGAGAAGTCTCTGTCGGAGAGCAGTTTCCTGCCGCTGCCTTTGCTCGTCATCTCCCTCGCCCGCGACAGCACCCACGAGAACCGCTCGCCGAGTTGCCTCCTGGCCAGGCCCATATCATCCGAGGGCGACAGCAGTATCAGACCACAGACACGCGGGTCACTGGTTGTTGTCAGGTAGTGTGTAGCCTTGATCGCCCCGTGGCTGTGCCCCTGCAGGATGACTCGCTTCGCGCCGCGTCCAACTGCGAAGTCGACCCATGCCTTGATGTCCGGCACGCAATCGGCCAGCTTCTCGTACATTCCCCCAATCTGCACATAGTCGAACCTGTCGGTCGGTTTTGCCTTTTGGCTTTTGCCTTTTGCCTTCTGACTTGTCCTGCTCCTCAAAACGTCCGCAACATAGTCATGCCCTCTGTTGTTCCCCGATACGAACCCAATGCCGAGCCGTCCACACACGGCTGCCGCGTGGTCAATGAACCGGTTCTCATAGAAGTTCCCGTCCCAACCATGAACGTGGACAAGACAGAAGGGGCCAGGGACCGGGGGTTTGGGACCAGAGTCTGGGCCCGCCGATTCTGACTTTTGCCTTTTGGCCCTTGCGTTTTGACTTGGTCCTACGTATAGCCCATTGAGCTCCAGGCCGTCTTCAGTCACGACGCGGACGAACTCGCCGTTGATTGCTGGTGTTGTCTTCGTCACGGCCAAGATTCTACCCTTCCCATTCGTCTCTGCAAACGTCGCGGTTCTTCCCGCGGCCCCGCCCATGCCGGAGCTGCAGAGAAGCCGTACGCATTGCTCCTCGTGATTCGTGCTGCAATCAAACCTGCGCTTGGCTCCGTCACGTCGCAAAGACGTAGTGGAAGCACGAAGGGACGTCAAATGGATGAATGCAGGAAATCCGCACCGGACGGGAAGCGTCCCATCTCCGTTCTATCCGCAACCATCTACCCATCCTGGTCTGACGCCACCGGGGGTGACAGCATAGCACCGCGCTGCCGCTCGCGGGGAGACCGGCACTGATGCGGGCGCGGGTCTAGCCTCTTCCGAACTTCCGGCAGGCAACGTCTCCGGGATATGTGCAGGTCCTCCTGTGGCGGGAATGGGGCGAGTTCCCGTTCTTCGGCGGACAGCGATTCTAGCGTGCTGGGTAGTGACGCGAAGGGGTGTCTTCTGCTCTACCTGTTTGCAGCACTGGGCCCTGGACCTGAAGCTCTAGCCCCCCGCCCCCGGGACTGCTCGGGGGACAGCCCCCCGCGTCGTCGAGGCGGTTCCGGACGACGTTGTTTCATACATCGTTCGGTGGGCCATCTACGCTGCAACTCCCGGATGAGCGGCCTCCGTTATTTGCACGGTTGCTTCACCCGTTGCTGTCCAGGGCGCAGTCACTGCTAGTCCACCCGTTGCGGCCCGACTGGCCCCGCGGCTCGCCGTCCTCGGTGACCCAGACGTGGCTCCGGACATTGCACGGCGGATTGCCCGGAGATCTGCTTCCGCAAATGTACTGCCAGTCACTTGGCAGTGTGACGTGTCGATGGAGTCAGTATTGGTGGGTGCGCCCCGCTAGCCGGCAGGGTTCGTTGGAGCCAAGGCTGCGTTAAGAGCGGCGGAAATGGGGATAGGTCCATGGAACTTCGCAGGCGTGCTCGCGCAGGTGCCTTGCGATCTGCCGTCCACTACCGCGGCTGACGCCTGCCGCAGTCGTGCGGCGCGGCGTCAGCAGCGGCGCAGGCTAGCTGCGCCGACGGTAGAGCAGCTTCGACGCCCAGACGTGCTGCGGAGCATTGACGTCGAGGTAGTCACGTCGCATGGTCGCGAGCAAAGCCCAGGCGTCGTCGCGCCGACCTTGTTTGAGCAGCACGAACACGTCGGCCGAGTCGGCGCTGAACCTCCGCGCCAGTTCCTTCTCTCCTGAGGCGACGAGCCGCCGCACCGCCTCCCGCTTCGCTCCCTGGGTCATGGCCAGCGCCCTCTGCCAGTAGTCGATGGCCAGGCCGAAGTTTCCCGGCTGGCTCTTGTCGTAGTAGTACTTGCCCTGTTTCAGGGCCTGTACCGCCTCTTCCGGCAGGGCATCGAGGTCCAGTTTCACCCACAGCGCCGGCACTTCCGGCAGCGGCTCGGCGGCAGCCAGCGAAGGGGCGACGCGCACGTGGCCGTCCCCTGCGCTAAACCAGGACAGGAGTTCGCTTCGCAGGCCGGGGGTCAGGAGGACAACCCCGACCACCAGTACGAGGGCAAGCATGGCCATGCCAGCCAGCCATCCGGTGCGGGCGGCAGGCCGGCGGGCTACCGGGTCTTCTGCTCTCACCAGCTCGCCGGAAGAGTATTCCAGTTCACCATAGTCAGAATCGTGGTTCATAAGTCACCTCTAGACGCTGGGCGCGGCAAACAGCTCCATCGGAAACCTGATGCCACGCTCGCGCAGTTGTTCTACCATTCTGGGGACGGTGCCGGTCGGACGGAAGTGGCCGATGACCCGCCCGGCGGCATTGAAGCCCTGTTGTTTGAAGGCGAATATCTCCTGGGTGAGGAAGATGTTGTTCTCGCCGATTCCGGAGATCTCGGTGATGTCGGTCACCTTGCGCGAGCCGTCGGGCAGGCGCGACAGCTGGACCACGAAGCCGATGGCTGACGCAATCTGCTCCCTGATTGCACGCGACGGAAGTTCCACGCCGGACATCAGCACCAGGGTTTCCAGCCGGGACAGGGCGTCCCGGGATGAGTTGGCGTGGATGGTGGTGAGCGACCCGTCGTGCCCGGTATTCATCGCCTGCAGCATGTCCAGGGCTTCTCCGCCCCGGGCTTCGCCGACGACGATCCGGTCCGGCCGCATGCGGAGTGTGTTCCTGACCAACTCGCGGATTGAGACCGCGCCGGTGCCTTCGGTATTGGCGTTGCGAGCTTCAAGCGAGACGACGTGCTGTTTGTTGATCTTCAGCTCCGCCGCATCCTCGACAGTGATTATCCGCTGGTTGTCCGGTATGAAGTCAGAAAGTACATTGAGCAGGGTGGTTTTGCCTGTTCCGGTTCCGCCCGAGATCACGATGTTCGCCCGGTTGCGAACCAGTATCTCGAGGAAGCGGGCCATCTGGCGGTTGAGCGAACCCAGCCGCAGCAGATCCTCGGTGGTTAGCCGATTCTTGAAGAACTTTCTGATGGTCAGTTTCGGGCCGTCGAGGGCCAGCGGTGGGATGATCGCGTGGACGCGAGAGCCGTCGGGCAGCCGGGCATCAACAAAGGGAACGTTCTCGTCCACGTGCCGACCCAGCGGTTGAACTATCCGCTGTATCACTGCCCGGACCTGCGCCTCGTTCAGGAACCGCGCCTTGCTCAACTCCAGGCGGCCGTCGCGCTCGATGTAGATTTGGTCGGGACGGTTAACCATGATTTCGGTGATTGTGTCGTCGGCGAGGAACTGCTCGAGCGCGCCCAGCCCCAGGAAATCGTGGAGCAGCTCGGCCAGCAGCTTCTCCGGGGTCCAGCCGGGCGGTATCGCGGTAGAGGGCGCGGAAAGTATCGAGACAACTATCTCCCGCACCCGGGCCTGGAACTCGGCATCACTGAGTCCGTCAAAGCTGGCCTTGTGTTTGTTGATCCGCGCCACAAGCTCGTTCTGGACCCGCTGCTTGAAGTCGAAAATGTCGTCTTCCGCAGATCCCGGCCTGTTGACCGAGCGCAGCAGTTCTTCCTCCAGGAGACCGTTGGGAGTATCTGCCTTGGCTACAGAAGGGAGGTAGTCGGATGCGTCGAGCAGGTGAATCAGGTCATCGTTAGTTTCGTTCTTCACTAGAGTGCTGTTCTCTGTTACGTTCATGAGGCATCTCCTTTCATCCTGCCGGGGTCCGTCTCAGGCATCCTGCTTTAGGTCACCGTCTCTGGGACCCTACCTCGTGACCCCGGTAGAATCGCCGCTACATGTTTTCCGTGTTCACAAGACCTTACTCAGACTCGCGGTTTTGATTATCGATTCTGGTTTCGGGCCGGTCTGACGGCAGGCCGCCTGACCGTTCCGTCACCCACGGGGGGGACTCAGTGACCGGTCAGGCCGTGTCCTGGTGGGTTGGGGGATGCTGCGCGGTCGCGGTCTGTTCCGGCCGCGTCTCGTATCGACGTCCGAGTCGGTCGCCGGTCATCGCGGCGTCTGCCGGGTCCCTGGGGTTGCCGGGTCCTATCTGACCCCGCCCACGCGACCGAGGATGGTCTCGACCAGCGGGATTCCGGGCGGGATCGACGGAACAGAACCGAGGCCCTCGGGGCCGGTACGGTAGCGCCCGACGTAGTAGGCGATACCGAGGAACTGCGACTGGACTCTGGCCCAGAAGCCGTCCGGACTGCACGCCGCTCACGCGGCCGCAGAATCGCTGGTTGGGCAGGACGAACATCACGTTGAGCCAGCCTACCGGCAGGGAGCCGCCATACGGATCCCAGCTGCTGATCGAGAAGGTCTGGATGGCAGAGTCCCCTGCTCTCCCGCTCTTTGCGAGTGTCTCATCGCCGGCGTCGAACGCCAGCAACCGGGCTCCCATCTGTGAGTACTGCAGGTGCGTACCCCATTGGCCCAGCAGCACGATCCCCAACAGCACGCCGGCGATGAACAGCAGCACGAGTACTGCCTCGAGAGCGGCTACTCCGCGGTCGTCGGCCAAGTGGCGACGCACTGCCGCACCGACGCTGCGGCCTGCAAGTCCTCTCGCATCCCTGAGCAGTCGTTGAGACAAAACCCTGACTTTCATCACTCCTCCATCTGGGAGCCTTCTGCGGATCTCATTCTCTCAGTTTCCAGCTTCCATGCGAACACCGATAGACCTCCGGGCCGGCGCTTCGGTTCAGTCGCACGGCCAAAGCCAGGCGACACTGACCAATAGCTCTTGTCCGGGAGCACCTCCATGGTTCTTGAGCTGCGCACCCACTCTTGCCGGATGCAGTTGCTGAATTCTGACTACCGGCGTGTCTCGATTTGTGGTATAATACCCGCCATGGTCGCTATCGTCGGCCGGCCGAATACCGGCAAGTCAACACTCTTCAACCGCCTGGTCGGCGGCCGGGTTTCCATCACCCTGCAGGAACCGGGCATCACGCGCGACCGCGTCATCCGCGAGGCGGAATGGCTCGGCCGCCGATTCAGGGTCGTGGATACCGGCGGTCTGATCCCGAATTCGAAGGTCGAAATGAACCGCGAGGTGGAACGCCAGGTGCAGATTGCCCTCGACGAGGCCAGAGTTATCGTCGTGGTGGTGGACGGTTCGCTCGGACTGCAGCCGCTCGACGAGGAGATTGCAGCGCGCCTGCGCCGGGCCGGTCGGGAGTTCGTCGTGGCGGTTAACAAACTCGACATCAAACGGAAGTTCGAGGAAGCCGAGTATCACCGGCTGGGTGGAGCAGCACTGGTGCGGATCTCGGCTGAGCTCGGGACCGGCGTCGACGACCTGCTCGACGCCGTGCTCACCCGGCTGCCGGAGAACGAACGGGCAAAGCGGGCCGACGTGCTTTCACTCACCATCATCGGCCGTCCCAATGTCGGCAAGTCGTCTCTGATGAACTACCTGCTCGGCCATTCCCGGGCCATCGTTACGGCTGCGCCCGGCACCACGCGCGACGTCATTGAGGAGTCGTTCGAACTCGAGGGCAAGACCTACCGCCTGCTCGACACCGCCGGTATCCGCCGGAAACCGCGCGTCAGCGAGCCGGTCGAGTACTACTCGGTCACCCGCGCAATCGAGCAGATCCGGCACTGCGACGTCGCCCTGGTGATGTTCGACGCGTTCGACGGCCCGAACAACCAGGACAAACGGATCGTCAACCTTGTCGAGGAACGGAGCCGGGGACTAGTGGTCATCGCCAACAAGATGGATACCGTGCCGGACAAGCTCAAGGAGAAGGTGCGCGACTGGGTGAAGAAGGAGCTGAGTTTCGTCAACTACGCCCCGGTGATGTACACTTCGGTGCTGCAGGGACTGGGTGTGACCGCGGCCGTGCACGAAGCACGCCGGGTCTGGGAGAACGGCGGGCGGCAGGTACCCGGGACGAAGCTCCGCGAGCAGATCCTCCCGTTGCTCGAGCAGAACCAACCCCGGTTTGACTGCCGCGTAGTCGCGCTGACACAGGTGGGCACGCGACCGCCAACTTTCCGGCTGCGGGTGACCAGGCCCAAAGTCCTCACGCCGGCCTACGAGCGTTTCGTGATTGCGGAAATCAGGAAACGGTACAAGTTCGTCGGGTACCCGATCCGCATCAGAGTCACAAGATGAGTGGCCCGGCGGGCCAGTGGTTTGGTGGTCCAGCGTCGGACCAGAGTTCGTGTCCGGCCGCTCGGTCACCGGACCACTTGCGCACTTGACCACATGACCACTACACCGTGTCTCGCCGCCTGAACCCCGCCCTGCTGGTTGTTGCCGCAGTCATCTTGTTTGTCCTCCTGGCCAGCTTCTACCTGGTCGGACCGCGGGCGCGCCGCGTCATGCCCACCGGGCTCGAACCCACGCCGACCGGCACTGTGAACATCCTCATCATCGGCAAGGACGCCCGCGCGGTCGGTCCGGTCCTGAACGAAGGCAGGCAGCGGAACAAGCGCGAGGAGCAGTCCCACTCGGACGTCATCATCGTCTGCCACGTCAACTTCGAGGCACCCTCGGTCAGCCTGGTGGCGATTCCCCGCGACCTGCTGGTCGAGGTACCGGGCTACACCACCGCCGCCTCGAACACCGACTTCACCCACATGGAGAAGATCGCCCACACCTACGCCATCGGTGGCGACAAGCTGTTGCGCAGGACCATCACCCACCTGCTCGGTGTCCCGATTCACCGCTCCATCGCGTTCGACTTCGACTCGTTCCGGATGGCGTTCGAGATGCTCAAGCCCTTCATCGGCGTGCTGCGCGTCGGCGGTGTGAAACTGACCGAGCGCGACGAGGCCCTCAAGTTCGCCCGCAAGCGCTACGGTCTGAAGTTCGACGACACGGACCGCTGCCGCAACGCGGTCTCGCTCATCCGCAGCATAGTCGCCCGGACGTGGCGGCTGGGCACGACTCGTCTCGGCGACATGGTCGTCAAGAGGCTGGTCACGATTGTCGGCGAGGATACCGATTTGACTCCCGATGAGATTCACCAGTTGTTTGACGGCCTGCGCCGCGCCGGGTTCAGCCCGGCCAGGACCGAAACCGCGGTGCTGATCGGTGAGAGCGCCGAGGTCACATTGAAGCGCTACGACCAGACGCTTTCCTGCTACCTGCCGGCGTACGCAGAAATCGAGAAGCAGGTGAACCGCTTCCTGCTGGACCAGCAGGACGTGGCCGCGCTCGACTTCATGACCCAGGAGAAGTTCCGCGCACCCGGATACCTCTTCGAGAACTACGTGACGGCCGGGGATTCGGCCGACTCGCTCCCGCCACTGCCGTTCGACACCACCGGCATGGACACGCAGCTCAAGTCAACCCGGCTGAAAGAAGTGCGCAGGGCGAGGACGTACAGGCTGACACCGGAGACTACCGCGGTCGATACTGCCGGGAAGCGCTAGGAGCGCCGGCTCTCACCCTCAACCCCTCACGTCGATTCTCGGGTTTGCGTGGGGTGGAAGGGCATGACCGGACGCCTGAATCAGGATCTCCGATGCGGCCGGGGCTGAACGTTATTCGCCGGGGCGCAGTTGGCGGCTTGACAGAGCTATCCGCCGGTCTTACAATCCGGCCATGGCCCGGCGCCCGAGGAGAACCATCGATTGCACTTGCCGGAGGAAAGAGATGAAGGAAACGGTCTTCGCATTTGGGCTCGCTGCTGCGCTGTTCGCCGGTTGCCTTGCTTCCGTCGCGTCTGCCCAGTCGAGCTGGTGGAAAACCTACGGCGATTCCCTGTCGGACATCGGCAACGCTGTCCTGCAGACTGCTGAAGGCGGGTACGTCATCGGCGGTTCGACCGCATCGTTCGGCGCGGGAGTCACCGATGTCTACCTGGTAAAGACCAATGCCACAGGCGAGGAGGTCTGGGCCGAAGTCTGGGGCGATTCCATGCCGGACGGGGGAAACTCGGTATGTCAGATCGCTGACAGCGGCTACGTCGTTGCCGGCTATACCGGCTCTTATGGCGCCGGGGGACATGATGTCTGGCTGATCAGGACCGATGCCGAGGGTGATACGGTCTGGACTCGAACCTACGGTGGAGGAAACGGCGAGCAGGGCAACTCGGTCGCACCGACTGCCGATGGAGGGTACATAGTCACCGGTTACACCTGGTCATTTGGCGCCGGGGTCGCGGACGTCTATCTGATCAAGACGAACGCCGCGGGCGATACAGACTGGACCAGGACCTATGGAGGGACGAGCGGAGATGAAGGGCTCTCAGTCCAGCAGACTGTGGACGGCGGCTATATCGTCGCTGGTGTGACTCACTCAATCGGCGCCGGGATCGCAGACGTCTATCTGATCAAGACGAACGCCGCGGGCGATACAGACTGGACCAGGACCTATGGAGGGACGAGCAATGATGAAGGTCACTCGGTGCGGCAGACAGCCGATAGTGGCTACATCATCGCGGGCTACACGAGCTCATTCGGCGCCGGGAGCCAGGATCTCTATCTCATCAAGACGAATGCCTCGGGCGACACAGTCTGGACAAGGACCTTTGGCGGGAACCTACGGGACTGGGGCAACTCGGTCCAGCCGATGGCCGGTGGCGGCTACGTGATTGCCGGCGTGACACGCTCGTTCGGCGCGGGCGGCCAGGACCTCTATCTCATCAGGACAGATGCCTCGGGCGACACAGTCTGGACAAGGACCTTTGGGGGGACAGGCAACGATGCAGGGAACTCCGTCCAGTCGACCGGCGACGGCGGCTGGGTAATCGCCGGCAGCACCACGTCCTTCGGTGCCGGGAATTCCGATGTCTACCTGATCAAGACGGACGCCGACGGCTTCGTGGGCCTGGCGGAGAAGAGCCTACAGCCTCAGGTCCGAAGCCGCAGGTTCGAACCGACGGTGGTAGGGAGCCTGCCACGGGGCGCGATTGCGTTCGACGCGATGGGCAGGCGCGTGCTGCACCCGATACCGGGCATCTACTTCGTGCGAGAAGAGCCGCAAGCCTCAGGCCATGGGCCCCAGGCAGCTCGAAGGGTCGCGGTTAAGAGGTAGGGACCATGCAGACAATGGGGAGTAGCTCTCACCAGCCGCGTCCGGACACTCCGGTCTCGGGTTACTGACCGCAGGTCTGTCCGGGGTGCAGCCTAAGCCTGCGGAGAGGCGAGCGCCTTCAGGACGCTGCGGAACGCTTCCTGTCCCGCACCGAGCTTGTCGAGTTGTCCGCCGCCTTCAGCCAGGTCCGGCTTGCCGCCACCGCCGCCGCCCATGGCCGGGCCCACGGTCTTGGCCAGCTTGCCTGCAGGCAATGACGACTGCAGGTCCGGACTGACGAAGACGACGTAGCGGATGCGCGGTCCCTCGCCACCGGTAAGCAGCCCTGCGTACTTCTCTCTCAACAACTCCCGCACGCGGTCGGAAACGAGTCGCAACTCGCTGGTCTCAAACTCTGAGTAGTGGCCGACGACGATTCTCATCCCACCAACCTCGTCGGCCGCCGCTGCCAGCTTCTCCCCGGCAGCCCGGGCACTCTGGGCTGAAAGACTCGCGAGCTTCGAGCCGAGCCGCTTCATCTCCTCGGTCAGGCCTGCCACCTTCTTGGTCAGGGTCTCCTCGGTCCCGCCAAGCTGTCCGAGCAGCTCGGTGACGGTCGCCCGCTCGAATGCCGCGCACTCGAACGCCGCCTTGCCGACCAGCGCCTCGATGCGGCGGATGCCAGCGGCCACGCCGGTCTCGGAGACGATACGGAACAGGCCGATCTCACCGGTCGACCGAAGGTGCGTGCCGCCGCAAAGCTCCTTCGAGAACTCGCCGATTCTCACAACCGTCACCCGCTCGCCGTAGGTATCTCCGAAGAAAGCCAACGCGCCGGCGGCCCTGGCTTCTTCGAGACTCTTCTCGGCGCGCTCCAGGGGGACGTCGGCCACGACCTGCTCGTACACCAGCCGCTCTACCGCCAAGACCTGCGAAAGCGCCATCGGCTCGAACGCCGCGAAGTCGAAGCGCAACCGTCCCGGCTCGACCAGCGAACCTTCCTGCTTGACGTAGTCGCCCAGCGTCTGGCGGAGCGCGGCGTGCAGCAGGTGAGTAGCAGTGTGTGCCCGCTCAATCTCGCGTCGCCGCTCCTTGTCCACGGCGGCAAAGACCTTGCCGGAGGCGATCTCACCTCGCACGAGCTTCGCCCTGCAAGCAGGCAAGCCCTGCTTGTAGTAGGTGTTGAGCACCTCAAGTTCGAATCCCTCGCCGATAACCCGGCCGGTGTCGCCGACCTGTCCGCCCATCTCGGCGTAGAACGGGATCCTCTTGAGCACGACCTCGAACAGGCCGTCCGGGAGCTGCACGAAGCTCGCCAGCTCGGTGTCGGCCTCATCGCTGTCGTAGCCAACGAACTTCCAGTCGGCCGCTCCTTCGTGCGCCGGGCCGGCTGCCGTGCTGATGAAGGTCTCCTTACGGCTCCGCTCGCGCTGCTCCTGCATAGCCCGCTCGAACCCGTCGGTGTCGAGCTTCACCCCGGCGTCTTCGGCCAGTTCCTTCACGAGCTCGATATGGAACCCGAACGTATCGTGCAGCTTGAACAGATCCTCGCCCGGAACCAGGCCGTCGCGCTTGTGCGCCTCCAGAACGTCCTGCCAGCGCTCCAAGCCCGCATCGAGCGTGCGCAGGAACCGCTCCTCTTCCGACTTGATGATAAGTGCGGCCTGCTCGCGCTTGGCTACGACCTCCGGATACCATTGCCGCATCAGTTCCACGACCTCGCCCGAGACCCTGTAAAGGAACGGTTCGACCACGCCCTGACGATGGGCGAAAAGCAGTGCCCGGCGCAGGATACTTCGCAAAGTGTATCCGCGCGCCTCGTTGGATGGGATCACTCCGTCGGCAATGGCAAAGGTCAGCGCCCGCGCGTGGTCCGCCGCGACGTATAGCATCGAAGGGACATGACCGAAATCCGCCGAGGATTTCGGCTCGTGTCCCGAGATGGCCTTCGACTCCAGGTTGAGCATCTTGGCGGTCGCCTTGATAATCGGGGCGAACAGGTCCGTGTCGAATATGGTCTTCTTCTTCTGGGAGACCATCGCCAGTCGCTCCATGCCCATACCGGTGTCGATACCGCGGTTCTTCAGCGGCTCCCGCGTGCCGTCCGGCAACTGGTTGTATTGCGGAAAGACGATATTGTAGACCTCGCTGAACCGGTCGCAGTCGCAGCCCGGCGCGCACTCTGCCTTGCCGCAACCGAACTCGGCGCCAAGGTCGACGTAGATCTCCGAACACGGGCCGCAGGCGCCGCCGCCGCCGACCGGGCCCCAGAAGTTGTCCTTGGTGCCGAGTCGCACCACCTTCTTGAAGGACAGGCCGACCTTGGTGCGCCAGATGTTGTAGGCCTCATCGTCTTCCTCGAAGACCGACGCGTACAGCCTTTCCGCGTCGAGCTTCACGACCTGGGTCAGGTATTCCCACGCCCAGGGAATCGCTTCGTGCTTGAAGTAGTCGCCGAACGAGAAGTTGCCGAGCATCTCGAAGAACGTGCCGTGGCGCGGGGTCCTGCCCACCTGGTCGAGGTCGGACGCGCGCAGGCACTTCTGGATGGACGTGGCGCGGCGGTAAGGCAGCTCGACCGTGCCCGCCCAGTAGGGCTTGAACTGCACCATCCCCGCGGCGGTGAAGAGCATGGTAGGGTCATCCCTCGGTATCAGGGACGAGCTCGGCACGACCCGGTGGTCCCGCTGGGCGTAGAACTCAAGGAACGTGCGGCGCAGCTCGCGGTGGTTCATTGCGGCACTATTGTACGGATATACCTACTTGACGCAACAGAATGCAGAGCCGGTCAAGTGGATTCGCTATCGTCCACGTTGATGGCGAGCCGAATCGTGTCCGGCGAGAAGCCGCGGCGGGCAAGGAAGGCGTACAAGCGACGCCTGAGGACATCCGGATCCAGCCGCCGGTTACGGCTCAGGTACTTCTCCGCCACCTCCCGGGCCGCCTCCTTCTCGTCCGGTGCGGTGGCGAGGGCATCTTCAATATGCTCCTTAGCCACGCCACGCTTGAGCAGTTCGCCGCGTACTCGCCACTTGCCCTTGTGGCCGATGGCTATCCGGTCTTCGGCGAACCGCCGGGCAAATCCTGCATCATCAACCATCTTCAGCTCGGCTAGCCTCTGCAGGGTTGCAGCGACGATATCCGGGGAAAGACCCTTGCGCGTGAGACGCTGCTGCAGCTCGCTCGTAGTCCTTGCCTTGTAGGAGAGCAGCAGGAACGCGTACTGCCGGGCCTTGTAGAACTGCTCTTCGCGGGCGATGCGGTCGAGGTCGGCGCGTTCTACTACCTGCCCGACGTGAAGGCCAAGCGCGCCTACCGTGTCATTGGACAGACCGAAGAGGAAGTTGCCGTCGAGGAAGACGGAAACCCGCCGCTTGTTCTTCTTCTGCGGCTCAAGCGCGGTTATCCTCACCGCCGGTTGGAAGGGATAGAGAGATGGAGGGATCGAGGGACAGAGTGTCCGGAATCGGATTCCCTCACTCTATCCCTTGCTCCCTTTGTCCCTTTCTCCCTGTCTCTTCGTCTTCGTGGCCTCTTGCTCCACCTCGGCTCCGGTTTCGCGCTGAGCGATCTTGCTGGCCTTGGGTATCCTCAGCTTCTCGTAGAGCTGGGTCTCGGCTTTGGCCATGACCGGTGCGTTTTCGCTCAGGAAGTCAACGGCCGCGTCGCGGCCCTGGCCGATGCGCATGTCACCGAACGTGTACCAGGTGCCGGACTTGGTGAAGACGCCCTGCTCGGTGCCGATGTCCACGAGTTCCCCTGCGCGCGAGATACCCTCTCCGTAGATCAGGTCGAACTCGGCCTCGCGGAACGGCGGCGCCACTTTGTTCTTCACGACTTTGACGCGGGTCCGGCTGCCGACGACGGTTTCTTCCTTCTTGATGGCGGCGATGCGCCGGATGTCGAATCGCATCGTCGCGTAGAACTTCAGGGCGAGCCCGCCGGTCGTCGTTTCCGGGTTGCCGAACATCACGCCGATCTTCTGCCGAATCTGATTGGTGAAGATGGCGCAGGTCTTGGAGCGCGCGGCCACGCCCGAGAGCTTGCGCATCGCCTGCGACATCAGCCGCGCCTGGACGCCGACGAACGCATCGCCCATCTCACCTTCGATCTCGGCGCGCGGCACGAGGGCCGCTACCGAGTCCACGACGAACAGGTCGAGCCCGCCGGAGCGCGTCAGCATCTCGGCAATCTCCAGCGCCTGCTCGCCTGAGTCCGGCTGGGACACGAGGAGGCTGTCGAGGTCCACGCCGAGCGCCTTGGCGTAGTTCGGGTCGAGCGCATTCTCGGCGTCAATGAACGCCGCGGTCCCGCCGAGCTTCTGGCACTGGGCGATGATGTTGAGGACAAGCGTGGTCTTGCCCGACCCCTCGGGCCCGTAGACTTCAACAATCCGGCCGCGCGGCACTCCGCCTACGCCAAGCACCGCATCCAGTCCGATCGAGCCGGTCGGAATCGCCTCGACGCTCACCGCCGGGGTTTCCTGGCCCAGGCGCATCACCGCGCCTTTGCCGAACTGCTTCTCAATCTGCCCCAGGGCGCTGCCAAGAGCTCTGGTCTTCTCGTCATCTTTTGCCATCTTGCCTCCTGCGTTCGGGAATCATCGACGCTCGCAGAGTATAGATTTCACCATCGCCAAGTCAAGCCACCCTCAGGACAAAGCTCGAAACCCGATGCACGAATGACGAATCAAACCCGAAGTCCGAATTGGAGATTCCACTCCATCCAGGTTTCAATCGAGCTTCGGGATTTCGTCATTCGAGCTTGGCCGCGCACGAGCTTCGTCACTTGCGGCCAGTGCCTCACGTTCAAGGTCGTACAGCCTGAACCGCAGGGTCTTGAACCTGCCGGCCAGCCCCGGCTCCGTGACCTTAAGCACCTCTTCCAGCACGCGCGCCGACTCCTCGGCACGCTTGAAGTTTGCCAGAAGCACGTCCTCAAGACTCCGGCGTCTGGCCCGGTCGAAGCCGTCGCCCCGGCCGAGGTCGGTCTCGCTCTTGCGGCCGGGAATCACCTGCCGCCGCAGGACCCGCACGTCCCGTCCGACCTGGGTTCTGAGCTTCCTGACGCCGACGAGCAACCTCCGGTCCTCCAGCGCAAGCCGCACCACGTCCTCGACCACGCGCAGCCCCTCGGTCAGTCGATTGATATTGACGTCGATGATACGGGCGGCGCGTTGGTCCGTCACTGTGCCAGCTTAGAATGACGCCAACCGCAAGTCAAGAAAGCGAGAGCGGCCCGACCTGTCGGCCGGGCCGCGTCCGTTTTGCCTGGCTAGCGTTTCTTGAACTTCTTCGCGGGCTTGGCTTTCTTCACCTTCATCGGCTCCCCGCAGCAGATGAGCTGATCGGTTTCACACCCGCACTCGTCACAGACGGTAACCGCCATGCCGCACAGTCCGCAGACCAGCTTATCACCTTTCTTCATGTATCCTCGTGACTATTGAGACTTCCGCAAAGTCCGGGCGGCTCTCAGGGCACGAACACCCACACGTCCAATCCGGCGTACCAGTTGGCCATCGCGCCCCCTTCGGAGATAGAGGTCAGCGGCAGGGAGACCTTGGGCCGGATTGTCAGCGCCGAAATCGGCTTCCACATCAGCAGTGCGCTAACCAGGTGCTGGCTGACCTGAGACTTCGGGACCCATGTCCCACCCAACGTAGTCTGGTCCCGTATGTACCCGGACACGCCCAACTGGGGCGTGATGGTCTTCGAGGCGGAGTAGTCCCCGGCCAGTAGATACTCGAACATATCTCCGACCTTCGTCGGCGCCTCGACGTCCGGGAGATTACCGTTGAACCAGTACGCGGCCCGGACGTGGCCGCCGAACTTGCCGAGCTTCTTCGTGTTCATGGAGAGCCCGAACGCGAAGTCCGTAGTCCGGTCACTGAGCGCCGGGCTCGCCTTCTTGTCCGCGGTAGGGAAATTGGCGCCGAGTATGAGAGCGGCTTTGAGCGGCTTGTCCGGGTCCTGGAGAATTCCGTAGCGCGCGTAGACCATCAGGTCGCCCAGACCGGTAGACTTCGCATCGCCCTTCTGCTTCATCGCCAGCGGGGCGACCACGTCGATGTCGAACTCTTTGGACAACCCGAACCCCAGCGTCAGGTCGCAGGATATCGTCTGCGTGGCGACGAACCCTGCCGGCGCTTCGTACTTGCCCGCTGTCCAGTTGTAGCTCAGCGCAGTCTGGTTGTATCCGAAGTTCGCCCAGCCGTAGAACTGGTACTGCTTGTTCATCGCGGACGAACGGCCGATGAAAGCCGTCGCCATCGCACTCCCGGCCAGCACAGCCAGGGCCAGCACCATCACTGTTGGTCTCTTCACGCACTGCCTCCTTTTGTCGCAAACGCCTCAGGTCCGTTCTCCAGCCCCTGCTCCCTGCTCCTCGCCCTGCCAGCCTAGCCAAAACCCATGCCGAATCAAGTCACGAAGGACGGCAAGCGAATCGGATCGGACTTCTCCTCCAAGACACCGAGGCACAAAGAGAGCACGGATGAAGCCGACATTGGGATTCACAACAAATGCACCAAGACACAAGGAGGATACGGACAGCTATCGACTGCTCTGACTTGGTGTTCTTGGTGTCTTGGTGGTCAATGTCGGGTCCGGGGCCGGAGATTCCGCTGTTCGCTTGGTGACTTTGTGTCTTTGTGGTGAGCTCCGCGCCCGACCCCCTCTGGTTGCATTCCGCCCTCGGGTCCGGCGTGCTGCTTGACGCACAGCATCAAAGGCTCTATTCTCACGGCGATGAGGACTACCTTCCGTACCCGCAAGCTCGAAGAGCTGAACTGGATGGAGTTCAAGCGCCTTGTTCCGAAGAAGACCGACGCCGTGCTCGTCCCGGTCGGCACCATCGAGGCCCACGGTGTGACTGGGCTCGGCACCGACAATCAGATACCGGCCTCGATCTGCGACCGGGTCGCAGAGAGGGTGAACGCGCTGGTTGCGCCGGGCATCACCTACGGCATCACCAAGTCCCTTCTGCCCTATCCCGGCTCAGTCACCGTGCTGCCCGATACGTTCGAGCGCTACGCATACGAGGTCGCTGCCGGGTTGGCCGACGCGGGTTTCCGCCGTATCGTCTTCTTGAACGGCCACGGCGGGAACACCGAGGCCTTGAAGAATGTCTCGCTACGGCTCTTTCGAGAGAAGAAGACGTACAGCGCAGTCATCGACTGGTGGACGCTCTGCGTCGAGGAGATCAAGCAGGTCTACGGTCACGTGGGCGGACACGCCGGTACCGACGAAACGGCAATGGTGCAGGTCGACCATCCCGGAGACGTGTGCAAGCAGGACTACTCGAAGGACCTCGCGTTCACGGTCCAGCCCGGCCTCGCCGCCGTCCCGTTCCCCGGCTCGATCATCCTGTACAAACAGGACGAAGGCTATCCCGATTTCGATCCGGCCAAAGCCGGAAAGCTGATGACCGCGGTCTGTGCCAAAGTCGAGGCGACGCTGCTCGACGTGTTCAGACGCTGGAGACAGCTCGGCACTGGTGGAGAGCACCGATAACTCCGGAGGCAGCATGAGCAAAGCCAGAATATCGAACAACGTCTTTCCCTATCCGATGCCGATGACCGTGGTCGGCGCCGAAGTCGACGGCAAGCCGAACTTCCTGGCTGCGGCCTGGGTCACCCGCTGCAACCCGAACCCGCCCATGGTGCTCGCCGCGCTCGGCAAGATGCACCACACAAACCGCGGCATCCGAGAACACCGAGAGTTCAGCATCAGCATCCCCTCGGCTGCCATGCTGAAGCTCGTCGACTATGCCGGGCTGGTCTCCGGGGCCCGGATCGACAAATCCGGCCTGTTCGAGACCTTCAGCGGCGACCTCAAACACGCGCCGATGGCCAAAGCCTGCGGGCTCGCGATGGAGTGTCGCCTCGTGCAGGTGGTCGAACTGACGGTCGACGAGCTCTTCATCGGCGAGATAGTCTCCGCCTATGCCGACGAAGGAATCCTAACTGACGGCAAGCCCGACGTCAGGAAGCTGAGCCCGTTCACGCTCACAATGCCCGACAACCGCTACTGGGCGGTGGGCGATGAGCTGGCCCGAGCGTGGAGTGCAGGCAGGGAACTCGTCCGGCCCTGAGGCCTGTGCCGACGCCGACAATCCGCCGCGCCGTTCCGGGTGACTACGAAGCCATCTGCGAGCTGGCTGACCTGATGGACCAGCCTCAACGTGAAGCCCTGCCTGACCGCTTCCGCAAGCCCTCGGGCCCGGTCCGCCTGCGTGACCGGACCGAGAAGCTCATGCACGACCCCGACACATTCCTGGCAGTCGCCGAACTCGACGGCCGCGTCGTCGGCGTGACGAACTGCGGCCTGCTCCGGATGGATGACTTCCCGCAGAAGCGCCCGCTCACCTCACTGCTCGTACGCGGCGTCGTGGTGCGACCCGAACTGCGGCGTAGAGGGATTGCCGCACTGCTCGTAGGCAAGGCAATCGAGTGGGCGCGTGAGCAGGGCGCTGCCGAGGTGCAGGCCAACGTCTACGACTTCAACCAGCCTGCCACCGCCTTCTTCGCTTCGCTCGGCCTCGCTCCCTTGAGCCACCGCCTGGTCCGCCGCCTGAGCGGCTGAGCGACAATCACTTTGAGCCTACTCGGCCAGCTACGGACGACCTGGAACCAGGCGGAGTACCACGGATTCGGCAGGCGCCGCCGGTTTTTCGAGGGCTGGTACTTCAAGAGCGTTGCGCCGTCGGGCGATGCGGTTCTCGCCATCATACCGGGGGTGTCGCTACCGGATACGGGCGAACCGCACGCCTTCGTGCAGGTGCTCGACGGACCTAACCGAACCAGCTCCTATCACCGCTATGACCTTAGTGAGTTCCACGCGGCGCGTGATCGCTTCGACATCGAAGTCGGCCCAAACCGCTTCTCACTCGACCGCATCGAACTCGACCTCCCAGGCAAGGATGCACTTCGGGGCGAACTCCGCTTCACCGGTATCCACCCCTGGCCGGTACGCCCGCTGTCCCCGGGCGCAATGGGCTGGTACTCACTGGTCCCGGCCATGGAATGCTATCATGGCGTTCTCAGTTTCAACCACCGGATTGAAGGAAGACTGACCATCGCGGGCCGGGCAACCGATTTCACCGGTGGCAAAGGCTACGTCGAGAAGGATTGGGGACGCTCTTTCCCAAAAGCGTGGGTCTGGATACAGACCAATCACTTCGCCGAATCTGAAGCCAGCCTGACCGTGTCGGTCGCGCACATCCCGTGGCTCGGAAGCAGCTTCACCGGTTGCATCATCGGGCTGTGGCTGCGTGGCCGGCTCTATCGCTTCGCCACCTATACCGGCACCACCATCTCAAAACTGGAGGTGACACCGCAAAGACTGGTGCTGCGAGTCGAAGACCGGCGACACGTGCTGGAAGTAGGCTGCCATCGCCAGGAGGGCACCATCCTCGCCGCACCCGCCCTTGGCGCGATGACCGGACGGATTGCCGAAGCAATAACGGCCGAGATAGAGGTCTGCCTGTCGCGCAAGGACCACTGCCAGGCTTCCCGGGTGTTTGCCGACAGCGGCCGCTACGCGGGACTTGAAGTCGTGGGCGACAACAGCCTGCTGGAGACGCGCGGTCAACACATCTGAAGGCCCATGACGGCGCCATTGGCCGTTCGAGCCGCGAAGCCTACGAACCCAGGCGTGTGCCGACCATCACCCTGCCGTCGCAGAAGGTCGTCGGGGTCAATGGCACTTGACAAGGGAGGGCCGGGGGGTATTCTGTTTCATCCCGGGTGTGCCCGGCATTGGCAAACGCATAACAGGAGCAGACTATGAAGAAGCGCTATGCTGGACTGGCAGTCGTAGTGCTGTTGCTCGGCGCCTTTGGCGTCGGCAGGGCGCAGATTGCCTTCTACGGAGTCGTCGACCCCAATACCTTCGACGTCCAAGTGCAGACGGCTGTCGTGTTCGTGTCGCCGGACATCGATTCCTACCCCACCGCGGGATGGGGTGGGACGAGCCAGGATACCTGGCACATCGCGGACATCGCCGGTTGGCCGGATTCGGTTGAGCTGATATCGTCGATTGGTCCCATGCCCAATGTCTCGATGTTCCCCTCCCCGGTGGCCAATACTTGGTACGATTTCACGTCCGGCGGCATAAGGAAACCCCGGGCGCTGTTCTACAGCGGGGTCGTGAACGTCGCAGAACCCCGGACCGCGACGGGACACTCACAGCGCCTGCAGGTGAGCCCGAGCGTGGTGACGGCGCAGATGGCGATCCGGCTGCAGCCTGCCGGAACCGGCAGCCCCGTGGTCGAGATGCACGATGCCGTCGGCAACGTGGTTCGCTCGCTTGACTGCGCGGTCGGTGCCGATGGTGTCGCCACGGCGACGTGGAACCGCGAAGACGACTTCGGACGCGTGGTGCCCGAGGGAGTGTACTTCTGCCGGTACGCCTCCTCCGGTCTTGTTGCCGTCCGGAAGGTACTGGTAACGCACTAGCTCTTTCCGCAGCGATCGAAGCCGCCCGGGATGAATCACGGGCGGCTTCGTCTGCTGCGGGAATGTCGGGGATGAGGAGAAGTGTCATGCGTTCCCTGCCTTCCCCGCCAGTTGACACCCTCAGCAACCGCTCTATACTAGCTGTCGAGGAATCCCGAATATGCGAATAACGCTGTTTGCCTTGCTGCTCGCCACGGCGGCGCCGGCCATGGCAGCCGACGCGCCCGAGGCATGGTTCATCCCGTTTGCCGCGGCCTACCAGCCACCGGTAGGTGGCTTCAACGCCGAGTTCGCCAAACCGGTCAACAACATGCCACAGGCACGCAGCCGCCACTTCGGATGGGGACTCGAACTGCGAACGCTGACCGGCTCGTTCCTCATCGGCCCGCTCTTCTTCAAGACCTGGGACGATAGAGAAAACGATGCGTTCCGGCTCAGGACTGATGCGACGGGCATCTTTGGAGAGGTGGGACTCAAGATCGCTCCCTTCAACTTCCTGACCATTGTGCCGATGGTGGCGGTCGGCGGACTTAGCCAGTCGTTCAACCTGCGCCAGAAGACGGCGGGCGACACTATCCGGTTCGACTCTCTGTTTGGCAGTGTGCCCAGGAACATCCTGCTATCCTCGGGCACGAAACTCGCCGGGATGGCAGCGCTGGAGCTGGGACTCACGGCGAACACCAAGTCCGGTGGAATAGGGGTGGCCCTGCGCGGCGGCTACCTGTATGCTCCGTTCAGCCCGACCTGGCGAATAGCCAACGGCATCGTTGTGAAGAACGCACCCGCGGATCGCCTCGGGGGCTGGTTCTTCTCCGTCGGCGTGCTGCTGATGCCGGCGGCGCAAACCACTAGCGAAACAGACTGAGGAGGATTCAGTGAGATACCAACTGCGCCGGTTCCTTCCCGCTCTATTGTTGGCAGCTGCCTGTCTGTATACGTACAGGCTGGACGTTGCGAAGACCCACACGTATCCAGCCGCCGGAATCAGCGGCCTCAATGCCTCAACCAAGAACGGCTTCATCCGCGTGACAGCGTCCACCGACACGGTCCTCGTCGTCGTCGAGTCGACATACGCATACGGCCGGAACCTTGCGGACGCCGAGCAGTATATTGCCAATGTCATCTACAGCGACACGGTTGTCGGCAACGAACTGCGGGTGAAGGCAGAAGATACGTTGGGCGGCAGCCGGCCGTACGGCGCCAGTTTCACCATCACCGCCCCGGATACCATCGATCTTGCCCTGTCGACCACCAACGGCGAGATCAGCGTGACGAGTACGGTCGGCAGCATCAACGCCAATACGACCAACGCCGGTATCGAACTGATCGGCACCAGGGGAACTGCCAGCGTGTCGACGACGAACGGCAAGCTGGACGTGGCCGTTCATAGCGGCGCACTCTACGGAGCCACCACCAACGGCGCGATTGACTGCGACATCGCGGTCCTCGACGTCGCCGAGGACGTTGGGCTGGCAACCACGAACGGCAAGGTGACGTTACTGCTCCCCGCCGACGTCTCGGCTGTGGTTGAAGTGACGAACTCCACCGGTATGATCACGATCCACGACTTCACGGTGACGTACGAGACCCAGACCGAGCACCACGTGCGCGCCCGCATCGGTTCCGGTGCGTCGGACATCACCATTACCACTACGAATGCCGATGTCGTGGTCCGCCGGCGGTCGTGAGATGAAGCGGGAATCGCACACCGGCCGAAGAGCGTCGAAATCATATATAGAAAGCTGCATAGATCGTGACGGGGCAGAAAGGTTGGCTCGCACCTTCAAGGCGCTGGGTCACCCGATGAGGCTGCAGTTGGTGGCGGGGCTGATGAAGCAGGAATGTAACGTAAAGCACATGACCGAGTGTCTTGGAGTGGCCCAGGCTACGGTATCGCAGCAGCTGGCTGTGTTGAGAGCAGCCGAAGTAGTGACGTACGAGAGAAAAGGAAACCAGGTCTGTTACCGGGTGACAAGCCCCTGGCTCCGTCAGCTGGTGAGCACGGTCGCCAAGGCACAGAAGGAGTAAGAGGAAAAATGGCTGATGTGAAGCAGGTAAATGATGCTAACTTTGAAGCGGAAGTCATCAAGTCGGCGCTTCCGGTACTGGTAGATTTTTGGGCTCCCTGGTGCGGTCCGTGCAAAATGCTGGGACCGGTAGTCGAGGGGCTGGCAGCAAAGTACTCAGCCAAGATGACGATCTGCAAACTGAACACGGACGAGAGCCCGGCGACGCCCGGCAGGTATGACATTCACGGCATACCGACGCTCATCATCTTCAAAGGCGGGAAGGAAGTTGAGCGGCACGTGGGATACGCCGCGGAGAACGTCCTGTCCGCCAAGATCGAGCAGCACCTGGCCTAATCGATACCAGGATCAACTGACCAACCCGGCTTCGGCCGGGTTCTTTTTTGCTCGTTTGGCTGCCGTGCCGCGTTTGACTGGTGACCCCGCGAAGATAGGCTAAGTCGTGACCTGCAGACCGTTTTCACACCCGGCGGCAAGACGGTTGGCTGAGATCTGCACACCCGAGAGGACTATCACCGACCCGGCGCTGCTTGTCGACTATGGGCATGACGAGAGCACCGAGCCACACCGTCTGCCCGAGGCCTTGGTGAAGACACGGTCGGCAGGGGAAGTCGCTGCGGTAATCCGCCTAGCCCGAGAGGAACAGGTGCCGATAACGCCGCGCGGGCTCGGGACCGGCCTCGCGGGCGGGTCGATACCAACCAGGGGCGGCATCGTCGTTTCCACCGAACTGATGGACCGGGTGATCGAAGTCGACGCCGGCAACCTGATGGTTCGCACCCAACCCGGAGTCCGTACCGCCAGACTGCAGCAGGCGTGCGCCGAACTCGGGCTCTACTACCCGGTCGACCCGGCCTCGCTCGAAGACTGCTCTATCGGCGGCAACGTAGCCACCAATGCCGGCGGCGCCCGAGCCTACAAGTACGGCGTCACCGGCGACTATGTACGTGGCGTCGAAGCGGTTCTCGCCGACGGTTCCATCATCCGCTACGGCGGCAAGCTCCACAAGAACGTGACCGGCTATGACCTGAACAAGCTGCTCATCGGCTCCGAAGGTACGCTGGGCATCATCACCGAAATCACGTTCAAGCTCGTACCCAGACCCAGGCACCAGGTTGACGTACTGGTACCGTTCGACCGGCTCGAACAGGGCGTCGAACTCTGCCTGCGTGTCATCCGCGACAGCCGGCTGATGCCGGCAGTGGTCGAATTCATCGAGCGGGGCGGCATCGCCGCCTGCAGCCAGGTGCTGGGCACCTGCCTGCCCTTTGCCGACGCGGCAGTCCAGGTGCTCATCGAACTCGAGGGCAACGACCGGCAGCAGGTCCTGAGCGAATGCGTGCTGCTCGGTGAAACCGCGATGGAACTGGGTGCGCGCGAGCCGCTGGTGGCGGACAATGCCACCGACCAGGAACGGCTTTGGACGGCCCGCCGTTCCATCGCCAAGACTCTGAAGCAGGTCTACACGCAGGTCACTGCCGAGGACGTGGTCGTGCCGCTGTCGGAGCTGCCGGCGACGGTTGAGCTGGTCGCCCGGCTGCAGGAGAAACACGGCATCCCGATTGTCCCTTTCGGCCACATCGGCGACGGCAATATCCACGTTGACATCTGTCGCAACATGGCCGACGACGGTGAATGGCAGCGGACTCGGGCAGCGGTGGTGGACGAACTGGTTGACTTCGTGCTGGCGCGGGGCGGGCAGATAACCGCCGAGCACGGAGTCGGCTCAGCCAAGCGCCACCTTATGAAGCGGGCGCTCGGTCCGGCCGAACTCGGTGTTATGCGCCGGCTCAAGCAGGCGCTGGACCCGGAGAGCACCCTGAATCCGGGGAAGATCCTGCCGGAAGACTAGCGGGACGAACCCGTCGGCCGAGCTACCTTGGCAATCTTGCCGAGCTTCCTGAAGTCTCGGCCCTGCACCACGACAAGGTAGAGGCCGTCAGCGAGAGGCCGGCCTGAGTCGTTGGTGCCGTCCCACCCAAGCACGCGCTTGCCGACGTCTTCGAACCGGCGAACGAGCGTTCCGGACAGTGTGTAGACAAGCACATCCGGCGTCTCTCCGTCCGGAAAGTCCAGGACAAGCTCGCATTCCCCAGCGAACGGGGCAGGGCGCGTGTACGGCTCGGCCCAGGTGGTGACTTGGACCCGGGCGAACTGACTCGCCATCGAGACGTTGCCGAACGAGTCGGTCGCCGTCACAAAGTACTGATAGCCGGCGGAGTCACGCGGCGCACCGAAGACGGCAGCGGTTGTGTCCGGAACGCTTGCTGCCGCGGTCCGGAGTCCGGCAAAGGCGGATACCTGGATGTCGTCTATGAACACGCCCTGCCCGTTCACGCTCGCGTCGGTCACGTAACGGAACCTCAGGTCGAGACTTTCGGCAGCCGGCAGCAGGTAACGCCGCTCGCGCCATGACCGGTCATCGCCGTACAGCGAATCGAGCACATGCCACGTACCGTGGTCCGGCGACCATTCGACATAGCAGATGTCCCGAGTGAAGCCGGCGGACGAATGCCATTCCTCCTGCGTAGAGAACCAGGCATAGAAAGAGAGCAACCCGCCTCCGGGCAGGCACAATGGTTCGGCGCTTTCCAGCGAGTTCTCGATATCGCTGGCGGAGCCGGAGAAGAAAGAGTTGGGGTCTGAATGGGTTCTTTGCATGCTCACAGTCCAGCCCGAGCTTGTCCAACCAGAGAGATCGTTGCCGTCGTCCTTGAGAACTTCGGCCGGCAGCTTCGCCTCGTAGAGGTCGTAGCGCACGGGCGCGAGGTCAAAGCAGGAGTTCCACCAGAGCCGGGCGTCACTGCGGTGCCCCTGCCGCACCAGCGCGATCGCGGGCTGCACCGGCTTCACGTCATCCGTGCCGAAGTAACGGTTCAGGAAATGGGGCCAGCCCGACTCCGCGGCGAAGTTGAGGGCCATGTACGGTTCTACCGACGCTTTCAGGGCGAGGTAGTTGTCCGGGAACCAGATGGCGATACCGGACGCATTCTCAAAGCCCGCGCTGCGCTCGTTGGCTGTCACTGCGGCCCTGAACGAGGCGAGGAGTGAATCGGAGGCATTCCCCCCCAGCAGCTCGAGGAAGTGAAGCAGGTCGATGTGGAAGGAGTTGCCCGACATAGTCTGCACCGTGGCACGGGCTGCGCCTATGTCCGGGCTTGCCGGGTCGATGCCGTCGCGCAGGGTCGCCGCCATCAGATCCAGCGCCGGCGCCAGCTTCGCCATCTCGAGCGCGGACATCGCCACCTGTTGCCCGGGATACTCCTCGACGAAGTCGGAGCACACGCCGGCGAGCAAGTCGGCCGGACGGGTGGCGGGACGGTTTGTCAGCCGCGCGAGGAACTTGTCGTAGGGCAATCCATTGATCGGGACCAGCGCCTCGGACGCCAGCATGTAGTCACAGTCATCACGGACCTCGGCCGCGACTTCGGCCATACCCATCAGGCAGGCGTCGAAGGCGAGGATTCTCACCCGCCTGCCCAGGGCCTGCCTCACTCCCCTCATCGCCCGCGCCAGTTCCCCGCCCGCAACTCCCATCTCGTGGCCGTGTGATTGGTCGATGAAGATAGCGCTGGCCCGGTAGCCCGGGTACCAACCGTTTCCGTGGTCCCAGAGAACCAGCAGGTAGTTGTCGGCCGGATAGCGGCTGCGCAGGAACTCGGCAAAGCCGATAAGGGTTGCACCTTCTGCCATGTCGACCTCGCCGAGGGCGGCCAGCGTGTCCGCTCCACCCTTCCTGATGAAGTAGCGGTAGCAGCCGGGTCGGGGGTCGAAGGCGGCGCGGTCGACCTGGACCACGACGCTAACGTTGTCCGTTGACCCGACCTGTTCCATTTCGGCGATGTCGCCGCCGGCGACGTAGTTCATCCCGTTGTCCGCACACATGTACACCCCGACGGTCCACTTGGCCGCAGGTGCGGACGCCAACAGCAGCAAAAGGCAGACCGGGAGGATAGCCGGCAGGGGCACGGACGACCGTGCCCCTGCAACGTTACGCGTGACCGTCAGTCTAGAACCCGACTGTCAACTGCAGACGGTGAGTGGGCTTCAAGTACTTGATGTACCGGAAAGTGTAGTCAAGCCCCAGGCTCAGACCGCGAACCGGCTTGGCGCGGGCACCGAGACCGGCAGACAAACCGGTAAGCCAGCCGAGTTCCTCCTGATAGGAGTTATCGGCATTCAGGATGTATCCGCCCCGCAGGAAAAAGACGTTGGCGAGTCCGTACTCAAGTCCGAAGTTCACTGTTTCGTTGACGTCCGAAGGATGGGTGATGTCGAGTGCGGCGGTGAGGCGGGAGTCCTTGTCCAGGTTCTGGGCTTCGATGATGTCGTAGGCGACGCCGAAGCGGAACGACGTCGGCAGGCCGGCCGGCGTCGTGCTGTATGAACCGCGGAGCTGGCTCGGGCCGGAGTCGGTCCAGAAGAAGCTGTAGTCGAGCTGCCGTCCGGTGAAGCTGAGCTGGGTGCCGTAGTTGGTGACCGCCGCCCCGATGCGAAGAGACCTGAAGCCGGTATTGTAGAAGAGGCCGAGGTCGAAGCCAACCGCCGTTGCCGACATGTCCCAGATACTCTGATTGATGACCTTGGTCGTGACACCAAAGGAGAGCTTGTCGGTGATAATCCGGGCATAGCTCACCGCGAAGGCCATATCCGAAGCACCGAAGAAGAGCCCGGTGCCTTCATCCTCACGGGTCACGGTATTGGGGTTGTCAATCGTCGTCTGTTCGATCTGGCCCATGGACAGGGCAGTCACCGTGAATGCCAGCGTACCGAAGTTGGTCATCGGCAGCACGATGGCGAGGTTCTCGTGACTGACGTCGGCGATCCAGTCGACGTGGTTCAGCGCTACCTGCCGCTCCACCCGGGCCAGTCCGGCCGGGTTGAAGTAGCTGGCCGAGGCATCGTCCGCGATGGCGCAGAATGCGTCGCCCATCGCGGTTGACCGGCCGACTCCGATTTTGAGGAACGCGGCCCCGGTGGTGCCGACCTTCGAGAACGCTGCCTGGGCCGGAGAGAAGAACGCCACCGACGCCAGGAGTGCCAGAGTCAGGAGAATCGTGATTCCGTTTTTCATGGCTGCCTCCCTAGTAAATGACGGCCAGTTTGCCGACCGCCTCGCCGACCTTCGACTCGACGTGGTAGATATAGACACCCGATGCGATGAGCTGGCCGGACGCTGCGGTCTGTGACATGCCCGGCGACTCGTTGGTGAAGTCCCACGTCTCGGTGCCTGCCTGGTCGAGCGGTTGGGTCATCGTCTCGGTGTGTCTGATGACCTTGACCAGGTCACCGGCCACCGTGTAGATGCGGATGATGCACTCGCTCGGCAGATGAGTGAACCTGACGTAGCGCTGCTCCGTTGACTTCTCCCAGGCGTTGAAGACGACGTAGGGGTTGGGTACGACCTTGACGTTGAGCTTGTAGGTCGTGTCGGTCCGCGACACGCCCGGCACCGACAGCACGTGGTACACGTTGTAGGACGGAGCCGTGCCGCCCGACTTGTTGCCGATGAGCACCCACCTGTCGCCGTCCTGGATCAGGCTCGTGTTGCCGGCGATGGAGTCGCCGGCGTTGATCTCGGCGTAGACGCCGCACACGTAGATCCTGGCCATCTTGCCTTTGAGAGTGTCGCTCGGGTTCCTTGCCGTCCTGTCCACGAAGCACCAGCCATTGGCCTGTGCCTTGGATCCGGAGAGGTTGTCGAACTCCGTTTTCGGGACCTCGATGCGACCGTGGGTGACATCATAGACCTTCGCGGTCAGATAGGGGCTGACCGAGAACTCGATTTCGTAGTCCGCGCCCCGGAGCGCCCAGAGTCCCTGCGATGCGGTACCGCTGCCGCGTACCTTTTCCGCCGGATACGTGCCGGTCTGGACGTACGCGGTCTCGATCCCGCTCGCCGGCAGCGTCAGCTTCAGGCTGCAGTTCAGCGCCAGGCCATTGAAAACCGGCAGCGCGCGGGTCAGCGTATTGCCGATCGTGTAGCTGAGCGATGTCGACTCGATCACCACGCTGTCGTTGCGCAGGTTGGTGACGACGTAGCTGTAGATCGGCTTGGAGGCGCTGCCGCCGTACGCCGGAGCCAGGAAACGCAGTTCGTAGGTATCGGCAGTGACCTGGGCCGGAACCACGACTTCGGGCTTCCACCTCAGGCCCGGCTTGGTCGTGTCGCCGACAGCGGTGGCGACGTTGACCGTCGGCATCACGTAGTTGGCCGCCTCCCAGCGGGGCGTGGTGTAGTAGTTGGCCACCAGCCCGGAGCGGAGGATGATTACGGTCGAGTCCAGCGGGATCTGGTGAGCAGAATCCCACTGCGTGGTCTGGAAGTTGTAGTCGAACGACGCCACGCTGTAGTAGTACGTGAACCCATTGGTCACGTTGCTGTCGACCAGGTTGTAGTAGAGACCGGCGTCGGTCGCTTTGATCCAGAGGCTGTCGGGCGTGTTGACCGAATCGCCGCCCGGCGGGTAGTTGAACGTATCCCCGTTGACCCGGTCGCACTGGCCCAGGATCTCCCAGTCGCTGCCGTTCTTCGACTTGTAGACGATGTAACCTTCGAAGTCGTAGCCGCGGTAGAGCGGGTCCCAGCCCGGCTTGCTCGTGTCGCTGGCAACCTTGAGCCAGTACGGGTCGGGAGTAACTTCCGGCAGGTTGTCCCAGACTATCCGGACCTGGTTGTCGCCCGGCACCAGCGTCATGTTCGGGGCCAACGGCGGGCCGGGCAGCAGCCAGCCCTGGTCATAGATGAACTGCGCCTGGTTGGCGAGCTTGGCCAGGTGGATCAGGGAATCGATCGGACGGTCCTGCCAGTTCTGGTTCGGACCCCCGAACGGAGCGGCGATGCAGGCGATGACCAGTCGTACCATCTGCTGCGGCGCCAGCGTGAACGGGCCCGAGCACTGGACAAACCGTTTGTCCTTGGGGTCTACGTCCTTCGCGGAATCGTACGGGGTATAGACGCCCGTGCGGTAGTCGAACCCGGCCATGGTCAGGTATTGGGCCGCGTCGGTCACCGGGTCGATGTCGATGGTGAACTTCTTGAATGCGGTCATTCCGAGCGGGTCGCCGGATGTGTCGCGCGGGCTTTCCAGGAACTTGTAGGCGAAAACCCCGGGGGTGCCGCTTTCCCAGTCCCGACCCGGGTTCTCCTGGTTGTTGTTGTCACCCACGTACCCGACGTTCGTGACCGTGCCCACTCCCGGCACGTAGGTGTTGAGCAGCGTGCCGACCATGTCATCGGTCGCATCGCCGACGTCCGCGTCGCAGACCGCGCCCATGAAGCAGTTCTTCAAAGTGTCCGTCGTGCTCGCGTTCCGAGCGATGTAGGTTATGAAGAAGATGTCCTCGTTCGACGGGTAGTTCCAGGCGTAGACCGTCTGGTAGACGTCGATGTTCTGGGGCTTGCCCGGCGAGATGTGGTTCTCCGACAGCACGTCGGAATACGCGCACCACATGTCCATCAGGGAGAAGTTCTCGTACGGGATCAGCATGGAGTCGACCTGTGCGTCCCCGGTCTCCCAGCGAGTTCGGGGCGCGGGGGGATAGTCGGCGGGGTAAACGAAGATACGGTCGTCGGCACTGCCCGTACCCTCCGCGACGTTCTCGACCGTGACCGGCGACATCTCGGTGCCGCCCGAGTTCGGGTTGTAGCCGAACGTGACGAGCGTATCTTCCATACTCGGGTCATTGGCCCTGGCCCGGATGGAGCCGAACCAGAGCCCGGCCCCGAAGATGTAGCAGTTGTGGAGCGGCTGGGGCCAGGCGCCGCCGGCCACGCCGGTGGCGACTGAGATGTCAAGACCGTAGCGCCCGTCGTTGTAGAAGGGACACTCCCACTTGTTGATGTTCAGCCACTGGCTGTTGTAGACACGCTGGCCAGCGGGCGGAGGTGTGGCGCTGCGCGCCCACGCCAGCCCGGCCGTCATCGTGAGAAGCACGAGGAGCAGCCCGGCGGTCTGCCACTTGCGGTTGCTTAGACGTGATTTCATGGTTGCTCCTTAGAACGCCAGGCTCAGGCCGAGCTTGATCTTGCGCGGCGGGCCGTAGCGCGTCGGCGAGATGTTCGCGTCATCGTAGGCCTTGAGGTAGGAAACGAACTGCTCTTCACGGGTAATGAACCCGTCGTGGTCGTAGTCGCGCGCGGGGTGATAGAAGGGGTCGCCGAAGAGGAATCCGGCGGCGCTGAACTCCAGGGGGGTGATGACTCGGCCGGTGTTGTCGGGCTTGCCGGTCGCAGCGAACACGCCCGTGATGATCTCGGTGTTCAGCACGTTCGTGATGTCGCAGTTGATCGAGAGCGACATGCCGGCGAACGTGAAGTCCTTGCCGAGCCGGCCGTCAAGCTGGTAGGTGCTGGGCAGCCGGGCGGAATTTGACAGCCCGATCTGGTTGCCCTTCTGGTCGGTCGGCGTGTAGGGCGTACCGGTACTGTAGTTGAGCACGCCCGCTGCTTCGAAGTCCCGCATCGGCACGAAGCCGAAGTCGGACGGGAACGAGAAGGCCAGGTCGCCGTGGAACGAGTGGCGGACGTCCTGGTCGAGGAAGTAGTCGAGCTGCCGCGGCGTCGAGCGCTGGTACTGGGCGTCGGCGGTCGAAGCCGTGCCCTTCGCTATCTGGAACGTGTAGCCGATGCGGCTCGACCAGTACTGGTCGAGCACCTTCGTCATCGTCGCCTCCAGGCCCTGGATCCGCGCGTACTCCACGTTGTAGTACATGGTGTAGGGCTGGGGCAGTGCCTGGACGGTGCGCACGCCGGACAGGTCGAAGACGTCCTTGTAGAACGCGGTCAGGTCGAACGCGAAGATGTCGGTCAACTGGGCATCGAAACCCATCTCATAGGCGATGGTCTTCTCCGCGCCCATGTCGGCATTGCCGACGATGACATTGCCGCGGCTCCGCAGCTCGGCTGCGGTCCGGTCCGCGTACGTGTACAGGTCGGAGAAAGACGGGTTCTTGTAGAAGTGGCCGTAGCTGAAGCGGAACTTGATCCGCTCGGTGATCGGGTAGGAGAGGCCGAGGCGCGGCGCCAGCCGGTACTTGGCCGGCACCGGCAGCAGCGAGTCGGCGATGTTTGGCTGCGCGCCCAGGCTTTCCGGGAACGCGCGCACCTTCGCCTTCGAATCGAGGTAGTCGAGTCGGATCCCGGCCCGGACCACCAGGTCCTCGAAGTCGGCCCGGTCCTGCACGTACCCGGCCACGACCAGCGGCTTGTAGTTATAGGCATCCCAGAACGGGTTCATGTCCCAGGGCAGCGAGTTTGTGTACTCGGAGAGCGAGTACGACGTCACGTCAAGGCCGGTCTTGATCTCGTGGATCTTCGACACGGTGTGGGTCAGGTCTATCTTGCCCAGGACCTGTTCGGTCGAGCGGTAGTGCCAGGTTCGCTCATCGCCCTCGGTAACGAAGAGCCCGGCCACGCCCCACGGGTTGTCGATCATCGCGTACCCGGACGAGAAGTTCTTTTTCCCGGCATGAGCGTAGACCGGATTGCCGTTGGCGTCCAGCCAGAAAGACCGGTAGAGCTTGAGCACCGCGTCGCGCATCGACTTGATGGTATCGGTCCCACCGTGAGCCAGCTCGTAGTCCGAGTATTTCTGGTAGTTGAACACCCAGTCTTCGGCGCGGAAGATGTAGCGGTTCCAGATACCGGTTTTCCGGAGCGTACCCCAGAACCCGGCCGTGTCGGCCGCCTCGGCCGCGGAGTTGCGCACCGTCCGGATGAACGACGTCTGGAACGCACCGACCTTCACTTCGTAGACCGTTGTCGGTGAGAGCAGGTGGTTGATGGTGAAATTGGCTTTCTGCGAACGCACCCGGTTGGCAAAGAGCCCGGCCAGGTAGTACTTGTAGGAGTTGCCCCAGCTCTGCCACTGGTAGTTCGAGTGGTAGCCGTCCAGGGTGAACTTCAGCCCTTCCCGGGTCAGGCCGAACTCCTTCGGCATCTGCAGGGTGAGCTTGCCCTCGACCGCGTACTCGCCGCGGGGCGAGTTGATTTTGTAGCGGATTCCCGAGGCATCGTCCGTCTTCAGGTACTCGGTCGACAGGAAGTAGCGAAGGCGCTTCCAGATCGGCGTCGGCCCGCCCAGCGAGAACGTCAGCCGGTTATAGCCGTAGTTGTAGCCGGAGTTGGCCGGGAAGACGTCGTCGGTTGTGTAACCGAGGCGACCGGTCGTCCTGGTCCCGCCCTCCTTGGTCACGGCCTTGATGATGCCGGACATGGCAGAACCATACTCGGCGTCGAAACCGCCGGTGATCACGACGACTGACTGCAGAGCGTCGGTGGTCGGCTTCGGCGATGACCAAAGCGTGCCGACCAGCGCGTCCTGGGCGGACACGCCGTCGACCAGATAGGCCACGTCATTGAACCGGCCGCCGCGGATGTGGGTCCACCCGCCGCGATTGGACTGGGAGACGCCCGCCTGCATCCCGACCAGGTCGGAAAGGCTCGTCACCGGCAGCCGCTTGAAGTCCTCGGAAGTGATGACTCTTTCCACCGACACGGCGGAACGTGTCACCAGTTCCTTCTTCTTGGCGACGACCTCGATCACCTTCTTGAGCTCGATCACCGTCACCGACAACTTGAAGTCGACGGTCGTGGCGTTGTCCTGGACGACGAGCACGCCCGTGGACTTGAGATCGTTGTAGCCGGTGTAGGACGCCGTCAAGCTGTACGTGCCGGGCGGTATGTTGATGATCTGGTACTGACCGTTGAGGTCGGTGGCGTTCCCGAGTTCGGTGCCGTCGACCACTACGCTGGCACCGATCAGCGGCTCGCCGGTCTGCCTGTCAGTCACCCGGCCGGCGACAGTCCCGGTGTTGGCGGCCAGGGCGATGCCGGCGATAGCCAGCACGGCCAGGACCAGGAACGAAGTACGAAGTCTTAAGCTTTTCATCTCCAGCCTCCTCTCCTACTGAATCCGGATCGGTATGCCCCAGGTGGTGGCGCTGTAGTCGCCGTCCACGTCCCAGAGCACGGGCGCGGGAATATGCTCCAGCGACAACCGGTAGATGCTGCCGGGGCTCAGCGAATCGAACTTCAAGGTATCACGGAACTCGTACCGCTTCCCGTTGAAGTAGAGGTAGTCAAAGGCGTCGCCCATGTTCGTGAACAGGCTTGTCACCGTCACCCGGTCGCCGACGGAATAAGTCAGTAGCTGGTCGTCGACGGAGTAGAACCGCTGGATCCCGTAATGGGTGGTGTCCGGCCGCAGGTTCACCGTGTCCACCCGGTTATCCGCGGTCTTGAGGGCGAAACGGACGATGTAGGGCGCGTCGTCCGGACCGGGCGCATAGAACCGCCCGCCGCCGGCCATCTTCCAGAGCGTCCACTCGCCGTCCTCCTTCTTCAGCACGCAGCCCTCAAATGAGGCGCCGGCTATCGGCTTGGTGATGGTGGTGTCGCAAGAATCCATCACGGCCGAGTAGAACGGGAGACGCAGCGTCTCCGTCGGCGAGATGACGATCTGCGAATCATACAGATAGGTGGTCTTTTTCCACGCGTGGGTGACCAGCGTTCCGAAGATCGTCTCGGCCATGGTCACGGTGCACGTGGTCTCGGAACCGGGTTCGACCCAGGTCGTCTCCCAGGGGTTCCGCAGGGAGTCAACCCGCATCAGGCTGTCGAGGTTCAGCCCGGCGATGAACGTGTACTTGAATGCCTGCGAGTCGAGCACGTGCTCCATCGCATCCAGCCGGTACCTGCCCTTGAACCGGTTGCCCAGCAGCTCGTCGCCGAGGATCATACGCGTCGTGCCCGGCAGAGCGGTGTCGCACATCATCATGGCCAGTTCCGCCAGCCCGGTCCGGAAGTAGCCCTTGTTCGCCTCGATCACCGCCTTTATTCCGGCCGTGTCGTCCTTGGTCGGCTCCCAGAATCCCTCCGGCGCGGTCCGGCCGCAGCCGAAAAAAGCTACGGCCAGCAGCGCGCACAGCGCCGCCCCGGCCAGCCGCTGCCGCCGATGGCGCCCGCTCTGTACACACCACAGACTCATTCTGCCTCCCTTTGCTCACTCGCCGCGTCGCCGTCCCGGGACGAGTCCCCTACCGGGAACTTTCCCTTTACCGGCTGTGCGGCAACTTTAACTATACACCATTCACTTGGAGCCCGGCAGCTCGGCCTCGCTCTGGAGCGCCTCGCGTCCGCCGGGATCCCTCAACGGACAGTCCGGTTGGCAACCGTCAGGCTGTCAACCGGCCAAACCGCGCCGGCTCATCTCCATGAGCCCGATCGCGATACCGGCCACCGACTCGGGCCAGCCAAGGCCCGGGTCAGGGAGAACTTTAGGCCGGAAAACCCGAGTGTCAAGCAGAGCACCGGTTCCGGGCGGCCGCCCGACCGCGCCGGGAATCGCCGATTGTGCCATCGCTCTCAGCTCGCCGCGACTGCTTCGGCGCGCAGGACTCGCTGCGCCTCGGCCCGCAGATAATCTGACAGGTCTCTTGCCCGCGGGGACGAAAGCAGCTGCGCCAGTTCCGGATCTTCGCCGTCTGCTACCCATCGCTTCAGGAAAACTCGCGCGACGTCGGGTTCGGCGCACGTTTCCCTGGCCAGCCGCTGCGCCTGGGCGTACCCTTCGGTTTGGTCGTGGTCGAGGAACAGCCGCAGGTAGCAGATCAGCAGATTGCTCTGTATGCGGGTGAACTCCTCCTCGGCCAGACCCAGCTCGGAGACCAGCCGTTGCGCACCGATGCAGTGCTCGATCGCCTTCTGCAGGGCAGCCGGGGAGTGGTCGCCCTGTACATACTCAACCTGGGCGAGGCTGAGACGGGCCGAGACCCGGTCGATCTTCTCGCCGACCTTCAGCTCCCTGGCCTGCGTGCCATCCCCGACGTCTGCCGCCAGGACTTGTTGGTAGCGCTCCTTGGCCTGCTGGAAATGACGGTCTGCCTTCTCCTTGCTACCCGCCCGCTGTTCGCCCACCGCCCGCGTGAACTCGACGATACCGAGCTGATCCAGGAGCTTCAGGCGCTGCTCGGATTGCGGCGCCATCGCCAGCGCGGTTTCAAGGAAGTAGCGCGCCAGCGCGTACGGCTCCAGCCCGCCGGGCGGCGCGCCGGTGGCGAGATCGGGCATCAACTCGCGGATCTGGGACACCTGCTCCTTCATCTCGGGATTGAAACTCTCGCACTGGGACAGGCGTCGGCCGACCCTGTCCCGCACCCCTGCGGGGTCCTGCGCGCGCACGAGGTCGAACTTCAGGTCCTGGTTATTGGACCAGGCGCGGAGGACCGACTGACCGAGTATGCTGATTACCCAGGAGAGCCGCAGGCGCAGGGCGCGGACGTAATGGTCGGTGGGTTGATAGGCGATGGCAGTAGCCCACGACAGGCAGGCGGGACACTGCGCCAGGTGCTCACCGACCTGCAGGTAGGGAAATGGCTTGCCTTTGGTTTTTGCCCAGTCGGCAATCAGCGTCCGGACCAGGCTGCAGTTCTGGGGGCGAATCACCGGGTCCGCGGACACACATATCCTCTCAGCGTGCGCCTAGCCCGGTGGGGCCGTGGCCTCGGTTCCTGATGCCATCAGGCCCATCTTCACCGCCCAGTCGCGGGAAGCCGGGGGGACGTGTTTCCCGGGGTCCGCACCGGCGTGCAGACCGAACAGCCTGGCGCAGAAGGCCCTCCCCTCCGCGCCCGCCAGCCGCAGCACCTTGAAACGCCTCAGCACCGCGTCCCGGTGCTTGTACACGACCCACTGGTTCCGGTGTACCTTCTGTCCGACGTCCGCGGCCGTCATACCCTTGGACAGAAGCCAGATAATGTCACCGTCCTCGCCCATCTCTATCAGCCACTTGACCATACCGTAGTGCCGGCCGTTCTCGTGCATGAGCGCGACGCGCAGCAGTGCCTGGTTCACCCGCTCCATGGTCAGACCGTAGAACCGCGTCAATTCCAGGCGCGACAGGTTCCCGTCATGCCAGTTGTAGAACAGCTCCTCGTCGGCTGACTGCCCGGACAGGTCCTCGGGCAGGTGCGCAGTCGGTATCTCCTCTTCCGGCCCGACTACAGTCAGTGCCTCCGGAGAGCAGTCGCCGTCGGCTCGGCCCGCGGCTTCCTCAGGTCCCGCGAATGCCGGGGCGCCCGGCTCGTCATCTCTCATCGCCACCGCCTCCTCGAGGATGCTGTCGGTGTGGTAAGAATCCTTGAGTACCCGGTAGTACTCCTTGCCCATGACCCGCAGGGCGGCATGCAGGTACTGGTGGGGCGTGTACTCCTCCAGGTGGTCGAACAGATTGCGGGCCGGGAATTCCATCGCCCGGTACAGGGCGGCCTCGTAGACATCGTCATACTTCAGGCAGACGTCTAACTCTCGGGCCTGCCGGGGACCGGAGACACGGATGGTCTCGCCGCGCGCGAACTGCAGCAGGACCAGGTGGACCATCTCGATGAACTCCGAAGTCTCGGCTTCGCTCAACCTCGCGGACGCCGCCTTCAAGCCGCCGAAGGCGGATTCAAGCGCGGCGTAGGCGCTGCGCCGGTTCAGGTCGGCGATCCCGGTTATCACTCGTTCCATCTCAGCCAGAAGCGGCGACATCGCCGTGCCTCCTGTGCTGCTGGATGGTTTCATGGCACCTTCTCAGGCCACGGGTCGAATCCTATCGCGAAATCAGCAGACTGAACCAGCTCCAGGTGAAGACCGAGTTCCACAGGGAGCCGTAGCGCGGGGCCTCCCATTTGCCCGGCTCAATGCTATGCTCGTCTGCGGTGTCCCTGACCACGGTCCCGAAGTCGAGCCGTAGCGGGCCAGGGGCGTGGCTGTAGCCGGGAATTGGCTGCGTCTTCGATATCCCTGCGCCCTGGCACTGGACGACTCCGGCCGCTCCCGCGGCTTGAGCCATAGTCCAACCTGCCAGCAGAATTGTGACCAGAAAGACGGGAAAGAGCCTCTTGAACTTGCGCACAGTTCCTCCTCTGTGGTTATGCGCTGAGGCGCGATTTGGTATAAGCATGACCGGTTTCATACATAGATATATGCTTACCGCTTGGAAAGGCGGCGAACCGCCACTCCCATGTACATTTTAGTACCCGGCATCACCGTGTCAATACGAGCCGCCGACGCGGCTAAGTAGCGGTGAATCAGGACACTACAGGACCGATGTCGCCCGGCACGCCTGGCGCGCGAGCCGACCTCTGTTGTTCGGAGCAAACACCTGAGATTCCATCAGAATCGGCCGGAAACTGGAAAGCTCGCGCCGCAAGCGCGATTGAACCTCGCTAGGCACACGGCGAAGCATGGGTCGAAGCACCGGCAGACCCATCGTTCACCGCGTACTCAACTGCATCGGCGATTCCGTCCTGCACTCGACCTTAACCTCGACCTCAACCTCCATCGTTCATTGCGCGCGACATTGCACAAGTCAAAGCTCACGAAATCGCTCGCGTCATTGCACCAGCAAAAGCTCGCGTCATTGCTTGGGTCATTTCTCGGGCCAAGGCACCGGTGATTCCATGAGTCAGTGCATCCGGCACTGCGTCGGCGACTGCAGCTCACCAGGCAGCCTCCGGGTCATCCCCCCCACGGCAGAATTGTGTCAGAAACGGTTAAACCACTACATATGGACGAAGTCGCATTACTCCCGAAACCAGCACGTCTCACGGCACACACGGCAGTCGATCCACCCGCGTTGGCGGGCCGGCGAACAAGACTGAACGGGAAACAGACCGGCAGGCAAGTCCGGAGATTGACCCGCACGCAACCCGGACTGCTGCCTCGACTGCTGTTCGGGCCACAAGCGGCCGGACTCAGTGGAGAAGAACCCGGACTGCAGACCGGCGAGTTGCATCCCCTGCTGCTTGGCACACAGACTCCGGAACTCCCGGTCAGGCTCTTCTCCAGACTCCTCTCCGGACAGAGGACGAAGGAGTCCGCCAGACAATGTCCGAGACAGCCTCCCTGACTCCTGTCTACTGAATCCTGTATACTGTCCGGGGGGCGGGGGAGTCATCTCGGGGCAGCAGCGAATAGTGAATTGAGAGTGCTGAACTTAAGACCGATTCTCGGCTTCCGCGCCATCCTACAGCGTTGTAGAATCGCCGTCCTACGCACACGCGTCTGACAAACCAGCTTGACTAAGCGGGCTACCGGTCTAATGTTCTCACTCGTGCACAAGCACATCGGAGGTGCGGTGCTGGCAACCGAGCGACCTTCCTCGGGCGAATCAGGGATACTGGGGCTGTTGAGAAACCACCCTTAGATTGGTGACGATGCTGGTATCGGCTGGTCTGATGTTGGCCTCGGCCTGAAGAACCAACTGAGGAGCATGAGAAGGAGTGCCGCCAGGCACTTCAAGTTCATCACCGCCGCCGTGAGATAGGCCTGAATCG
>Ga0194126_10000706_pt1 | contig 55928 bp, 45 predicted proteins | sample TA2KigC150mmetaG_FD_148641 | JGI IMG/M metagenome (GOLD analysis project Ga0194126, IMG submission 148641) | Freshwater microbial communities from Lake Tanganyika, Tanzania - TA2015035 Kigoma Deep Cast 150m | ecosystem: Environmental > Aquatic > Freshwater > Lake | place: Tanzania: Lake... | reverse complement strand
ATGGCGCGAGATACATCATGATCGTGACCGATGCAGTGTTTTCGATGGATGGAACTATTGCTCCGCTTGATATCATTTGTGATCTTGCTGACAGATATCAAGCGCTTGTCATGACTGATGAATGTCATTCCATGGGATTCATGGGGTCAAAGGGAAGAGGAGTTGTCGAACATTGCAATGTGACCGGCAGAGTGGACATCATAACCGGAACGCTGGGCAAAGCTCTCGGAGGTGGCATTGGTGGTTTCACAACCGGCAGACAAGAAATCATCGATTTGCTCAGACAGAGATCAAGGCCATATCTCTTCAGCAATTCACTTCCTCCTTCCGTTGTTGGTGCTTCCATTGAAGTATTTGACCTGCTCAGTTCCACTACCTCGCTCCGCGACACACTGGAGGAAAATACGATGTATTTCCGTAGAGGCATGGAAGCGCTCGGATATGATATCAAACCCGGTACGCATCCAATTGTCCCCATCATGCTCTATGATGCCGTGCTTGCTCAGAAATTGGCTCAAGCATTACTCGATGAGGATATCTATGTCGTGGGATTTTTCTATCCCGTGGTACCAAAAGGTCAAGCAAGAATTCGCGTGCAGATTTCAGCTGCTCATACCAAAGATCATCTGGATAAAGCAATCAGTGCATTTGCAAAAATAGGAAAAGAATTGGGTGTTATTAAGTGAGCAATCATCTCTTCAAAGAACGCATCACATCCTTTGTCATCAATGCAATTTTGATGATTTCTGTCATTGCAATGGTTATACCCATGTTGCTTATGCTGATGTTTTCTTTGTTCGACAGCCCCGAATTGTTTGCCAGTCCTCTTGAGTTCTTTACCACGGCCCCGAGTTTTTCAAATTATGTCGATATTTTCGTTACCGATACTTTCGGCAGATATTTCGCTAACTCCCTCTTTATTGCAACAGTTGTGACAATCGGAAATGTCTTGCTTGGTTCTATGAGCGGATATGCATTTGCCCGTTATGAATTCAAGGGAAAAAAGTTATTGTTTGCTTCTGTGATGGGACTGATGATGGTTCCTCATCAAGTGATAATGATACCTTTATATCGCATGATGGTTGCTTTTGACTGGATCAATACATTCTGGGCATTGATCATTCCCGGTTTGCTTGCTCCTTTTGCGATTTTCTTGATGAGGCAATATATCAAAGCATTGCCATCGGATATGGAGGATGCTGCAAGAATAGATGGAGCAGGTGAACTCTATATTTTTTTCCGCATCGTACTTCCATTATGCAAGCCGGTCATTACAGTATTGGCCATCTATACATTCCTGGGAAGCTGGAATGCATTTTTATACCCATTTCTTTTCACATCCCTTCCTGAAATGAGAACATTGCCTGTGGGACTCGCATATTATATTGGCAGACAATCCATTGATTGGGGACATCTCATGGCCGGTGCATCAATATCAGCATTGCCTGTTTTGATATTATTCCTGCTATTCAGCAAAAAAATCATTGAAGGTCTCACAGCAGGCGCTTTGAAAGAATAATCACTTCTTGGATTTCTTTCCATACTCCATCAACACGGTTCCACTTTTTTCTTTTTTACCGATCATGCGTATATGCACTTCATGCGGTAATTGCGGATTATTGCTTTGTTTATACCAGGCAATCGGCATTGCCGATTGATAAAATGTCTGCTCATCTTTTGCAAGAGGAATATTCTTTCCTTCAAGCGATAACTTTGTTGGTTTTGGAACATCAATCCACTTTAAAATCATGATGCGAGATTGTGATTCACTTGCATATCCTTTCCCCGCAACAGTGTTCATTGAGAATTCAATGGTGGAAAGCGATTTATCTTCTTTCATGTTGAGTTTGAACAATCGATAATGTTCATCCTTCAAGCTTGTGGAAGAAAGTCCATCATCCATGTATAGATCACGTTCTATGGAATTGATGGATGAATCTCTGAAACATAAGAGCAATAATGAATCACCATTATATGTCGCAGTATGTTCCATTGGAAATGTAAGAGGTATGATTGAACCTCCTCGAACAAAGATCGGCATCACTGTGAGTGTTGAGGGCATTGAGAAATTTGAATATCCAGGTATGCGATAATTCGACCAAAAATCAAACCATGTTCCCGGAGGAAGAATAACTTTTCTTGAAAGTGAATCGGGATGCATGATGGGGGCAATCACAAGATCATTTCCCCATAAATATTCATCATCCACCGAAATGAATTCACTGCTTATAGGTCCATTCCAGAAAATTGGTTTTGCAAGAGGGGTGCCTTTGATTGCATTATGATATGCCAATGTATAATTGTAAGGAAGGAATTGCATTCGTAACTGAATGAAATACTTCACGATATTTCTGACAGAATCTGAATAATAGATTGGCTCGGGTGGAACGCCTTCTCCATGTGCTCGCATTATTGGAGTGAATGCACCGAATTGCATCCATCGCGTATAGAGTCGTTCATTTTTCGCGCCGCCGGTAAAGCCACCCAAGTCTGAATGCATATACCCAACACCGCTCATGCTCATTCCAAGCATGATGGGGATTTGTGCTTGTAATCCTGAAGGGCTTCTTTGTACATCTCCCGACCAAGGGAAGGTGGAAAAACGCTGCATGCCGGGTCCGCCGGAGCGAATAAGATTAAACAATCGTTCATTTGGAGCATACTGCTGATGTGCCTGAAGCAATGCGTCCATCCAATGCATTGAATATGTATTGTGAATGTCGAATGTAGAGCCCCCCGCATGGTGCATGTCCTTTGGATGCATCTCCGGTTCTCCCAAATCAAGCCACCATCCTGAAACGCCTGATTTGATATGTCCGGAATATAAATCACTCATCCATGATTTTGCCTTGGGATTTGTAAGATCCAATAAAGATGCCTTACCTGCCCAAAAATCATGTAGAACATATGTTGAGCCCGATGCATGTTTCGTGAATAATCCTGCATTATCGGCAACTGAATATTGTTGCGACTCAACGGTGAAATAAGGTTCAGTGATCAAAACTGTATGGACATGTTTCTTTTTCAGGCTTCTCATCATTCCCAAAGGATCAGGGAATTGACGTGTATCCCATGCAAAAGAACCCATCTTTGCTTTATCCCCAAACCAATAGAGATCCAATACGATTGCATCCAATGGGATATTCAATGAGTCAAATGCATTGACAATATTCATGACTTCTTGTTGAGATTTATATCCATATCGAGATTGAATATAGCCCAAAGACCAAAGGGGAGGCAATGGCTGTTTTCCGGTCAATTGAGTATAATGATTCATGATGCCGTCAAATGTGGAGTCTATGATGAGGAAGTAAGAAAGAGATCCATGGGTTTGTGCAATCTTCATCACATTCTTTTCTGTGACCCCGCAATCGGCAGCGCCGGCAATTGGTGAATCAATCAATACGCCATAGCGAGATGAAGAAAGAAAAAATGGTATTGATACATTCAATTGATCTGTTTGATTCCCATAACCATAGACAGCAGTATTATATAGGGGAAAACGCTGACCTCTTCTATTGACAGGCAATGCTCGAGATCCCCCGCCAAAGATTGCTTCAGAATTTCTTAATGAAAAGGAGAGTCCACGAGCATGTTCCTTGAACATAAGACCTTGTTCTTCCTTGAAAACAAGTATGCTATCTTGAAAAATTGAAAGTGCAAATGGCTGTTTTTGCACAAGAATATTGAATGTCTTATCCTGAGATATGAATTGAAAGTAATCCACCGCATCAACGGTCAGAAACTCCGAAGGCGTCTTTTTTGCAATGATTGCTTCAGGATTTCTGATTGGGGGAAATTCTATGGTGTCATAACTCACCCTAATGACATGATTGCCAAAACGCTCTATCGATACTTTGCCATTGCCGACATAAAGAAGTAAACCAAGACTATCCTGATAAAAACCTCTGCAGAAGAGTGTAGATGGATCAGGACCTTTGCCTTTGCTCAAACTTTCCATGATTACATCACTTATGGATTTCACCGAATCGGAACCCGGATAATCAAGGTAATAATCTTTATCATCAGCATCTTTGCCGGCTTTGCTGCCATCTGCATTGCGAAAAACAAAAGCCAAACGTAGAATGGTCTCGTCTTTTTCGATTCCATAAAAGGATACCGGATGCATTCGAAATGAATACACATTCTCTGCTTCTTTGTTCATTTTGAAATCAGAAATTGGCTTGCTCCAATCCCCTCGGACATGCTGCCAGGAAGTATTTGTCGGACTCTTTTGAGTGATCACTCCTGAATGAATATACACATCACCATTGAGATTGTTCAATACACGATTGCCTCTATCCGCATGAAAAAAGACAGTTATTGAATCATTCTGCATGGGCTTTTCGGGAATCATGATCAATGGTTTTTGAGCATGAATCGCAGAAAAAACAAAGAACATTGTCAGAATGCGTAGAGGGATTGAAAAATATTTCATGCGTTTTCCTGATCATTTGCTTTGCCAATGCGTTGTCGAGCTTTTATGGCCACGATATATGCGATGAAAATCATGGTGATGGAATTTGCGGAGATGATCACGATGTCTTGTCGAAGCAATCCATAAGTCAACCACAATATCGCTCCGACCAGCATCAATGTAAATGCCCCACCTGACAACTGATCTGTTTCTTTTGTTTTCCAAACACGAATTACTTGCGGAAGCAAAGCAAATGTTGAACAAATTGCTGCAGTAAATCCTATTGCTGCTATATGATACATGGACTATTTATGTTGATTGTTGTACATACTCTTTGATTCTCTTCGGGAAATTGGTAACCAATGCCGGCACAGGGTATTTCATGATTTTTCGAAAGTCGGATTCATTATTGATTGTATACACACCCATGAGAATATCATGCTTGTTGGCATCTTGTGCTTTTGCATGCGTTATAGTTCTCGCAATGCACAAACAAAACCCTCGCATCCGATTTCCGAGGCGATTTCACTTGGAAGTCTTTGGTCTCCCAGAAGATGAATACCTGCAGTATAAAGACCGGCATAATTATGCTTGATATATTTCAAACTTTCATGATGAAATGACGAAAACAAGGTTACATGCTGCATATTGTGAGCAATGACTGTTTCGACTATGGCCAATAATCTTGCGATATAATCATCTTCTTTTTGAGGTGGCTTTATTTCTATGATGACGCAGACTGCATGGTTTTTCAACAATTGCAATGCATCAGACAATAAAGGAATATGTTCACCAATAAATTGTTCATTGAACCAAGATCCCGCATCAAGTGTTTTCAATTCATCTAATGCCATTGACCTGACGATGCCTTTTCCATTTGTGGTTCTACCAAGCCCGGGATCATGCATCAATACAACATGATCATCTTTTGTTAATTGCACATCTACCTCAACCATGAGTGCACCGGCTTCAATCGCATGCTGCAATGCAGAGATGGTATTTTCGGGAGCAGTGCCGGATGAACCTCGATGTGCAACAATGAATCGATCTCGACCTGCGACCATTGATCGAAGATTATAAGATTTCTTTGAATGAATTTCAGACATTGTGCGTGAGATTGAAAGACCGTCAAAAACCAATTGCCCATAAAAGCTGCATCGACATGCAATATAACCGAAAAATCCTCGTCAATCCACAGGTTTTGAGCGAATTCTGAGTAAATATCATGGTTGATAAGTTTCATTTTGACACTTCGCTTAATTCAAGTAGTTTCGACATGCATTTCATCCTTTGTGGATAATGTGTTTTTCACCAAGTAATGGCTCCCAAAGAGGAGGATAAAATAATATGGAAGGTAATTTTTCAAATCGAGTTCAAGATGTGATCAGACTGAGCCGTGAAGAAGCGCTCAGATTAGGGCATGATTATATCGGTACAGAACATTTGTTATTGGGGATCATTCGTGAAGGTGAAGGCATAGCCGTCAAAATCCTCAGAAATGTCGGTGTAGATTTATTCAAATTGAAAAAATCGATAGAGGATACAATTCGCACAAGCAGTGGAACATTGACAATAGGCAATATTCCATTGACAAAACAAGCTGAAAAGGTTCTCAAGATCACATATCTCGAAGCAAAATTGTATAAATCAGAAGTTATTGGCACAGAACACTTGCTTCTTGCATTGCTTCGTGATGATGATAACATTGCTGCTCAAATTCTTTCGCAATTTTCAATTTCTTATGATGAAGTCCGTAAAGAATTGGATAATATCATCAATGGAAAATCCTCACTTTCAAAACAAGAAAAGGTTCGTTCTTCATCCAAAACTCAACAATCAGATAAACAAAAAACTCCGGTATTGGACAATTTCGGAAGAGATTTGACCAAGCTTGCTTTTGAGGGGAAATTGGATCCCGTAATAGGAAGAGAGAAAGAAATTGAACGTGTTGCACAGGTGCTTTCAAGAAGAAAGAAGAACAATCCCGTATTGATTGGTGAGCCCGGTGTTGGTAAAACAGCCATCGTTGAGGGCCTTGCTCTTCGCATCATGGAAAAGAAAGTCAGTCGCGTGCTGTTTGACAAGCGTATTGTAACGCTTGATCTTGCATCATTGGTTGCAGGCACCAAATATCGTGGTCAATTCGAAGAAAGAATGAAGGCAGTAATGAATGAACTTGAAAAGGCAAATGATGTCATTCTGTTCATTGATGAATTGCATACAATCGTAGGAGCAGGTGGAGCTTCCGGTTCACTGGATGCATCCAATATGTTTAAGCCGGCTCTAGCGCGTGGCGAAATTCAATGTATTGGAGCAACCACATTGGATGAATATCGTCAACATATCGAAAAAGATGGTGCTTTGGATCGTCGATTTCAAAAGGTAATGGTTGAACCACCAACTCCCGAGCAAACGATTCAGATCATCAATAATGTGAAAGATCGCTATGAATCTCATCATGGCGTAAAATATAGTGATGAGTCTGTCAATGCTTGCGTAAAATTAGCTGAGCGGTATATCACTGACAGACATTTACCGGACAAAGCCCTTGATGTTTTGGATGAGGCAGGTGCAAGAGTTCACCTTGCCAATATCAATGTGCCTCCCGCAATAACTGAGATTGAGCAAAAAATCGAAGAAGCTCGCCTTCAAAAAAACAGTGTAGTAAAAGCACAGAATTTTGAAGAGGCAGCAAGATTGCGTGATCTTGAAAAACGATTGCAACAAGAACTTGAAACAGCCAAAGAAGAATGGGAAAATTCTGCAGGGAAGTCATTGTTCTCAGTCAGTGAAGAAGACATTGCGGATGTAGTGGCAATGATGACCGGAATTCCTGTGAATAAGATTGCCGAAGGTGAATCTGAGAAATTGCTCAAGATGGCCGAAGAGCTTAAAGGCAAGATCATTGGTCAGGACGAAGCCGTTGAGCAGCTTGCCAAAGCCATCCGTAGAGCTCGTGCAGGTTTGAAAGATCCCAATCGACCAATCGGTTCATTCATGTTTCTTGGTCCAACGGGTGTAGGAAAGACCGAACTCGCGAAAGTTCTTGCCAAATACATGTTTGATTCGGAGGATGCACTCATTCGGGTTGACATGAGTGAATACATGGAAAAGTTTGCAGTTTCCCGTCTAGTAGGAGCACCTCCGGGCTATGTGGGTTATGAAGAAGGTGGGCAATTGACGGAAAAGGTCAGAAGAAAACCGTATAGCATCATTCTCCTTGATGAAATTGAAAAAGCTCATCCGGACGTGTTCAATATTTTATTGCAAGTATTTGATGATGGGATTTTAACTGATGGTCTCGGTAGAAAAATTGATTTCAAGAATACTGTCATCATCATTACTTCGAATGTTGGCGTTCGCGATATCAAAGCCGGTGGCAATATTGGATTTTCAGATAAATCTCCCGATGGTCAATATGATCAAATGAAATCCACCATCGAAGATTCAATGAAGCGCATGTTTAACCCCGAGTTCTTGAACAGAATCGATGATTATATCGTCTTCAGACAACTGAAAAAAGAACATATTCATTCCATTATCGACATTCAGCTTGAACAATTACTGAAGCGCATGCAGTCACTCAATATTGAATTGGTTTTGAGTCCTGAAGCGAAGGATTTCTTGGTTGAAAAGGGCTATGATGAGAAATATGGTGCGAGACCCCTTCGCAGAGCCCTTCAAAAATATCTGGAAGATCCTCTTGCCGAGGAATTATTGCGATCGGTAGTGAAAGAAGACACATTGGTCGAAGTGGATTATTCCGATATACAGAAAGAATTGGTATTCACAGTTCTTCCAAAGCAAAAGGCATTGCCTGCTGCTTCTAAACAAGTAGTGGAAGATGGTGATCCATCCCCACAGGTTGATCCAATGTCAGCTGAGTAAACATGAAATCAAAAAAAAGGCCAAATGAATGTTTGGTCTTTTTTTTATCCTTGCTCATTATCAAGATATATGATGAGTTCTTGAGTAATGTCCCTTTTTTCCACAGTCAGTTTATTCAGAGGTTTTTTTGGTGGCCCTGCCAGTGGTAAACCTTGAGCATCAAATATTCCACCATGGCATTTGCATAAAAATTTCTGATCTGTTTCATTCCATCGAACAGGGCAACCAGCATGAGTGCATGCAGCATCAAAAGCTTCAATTGTTCCTTCGCCTGCCTTTTTGATGATGAATGTGCGATTATCAAAGTGTTTGGTGATGAAGGAAGTCTGGTTAAACAATTCTTCTTCCGTTCCAAGTACCAGTTTGGTTGATGTACGTCTTGTCGAAAAGAATGATGGAAAAACACCAAACAATGTAATCAGAGACATACCTGAAATTGCACCAAATGTAATTAGTCGTTCAAAAAAAACTCTGCGTTTCATTCTGCCAATCCTTGAAAAGGAAAACTCGATTTCTTACGGGCCATGACAAGATAGACGATGATGCCAATCGTGATAAAAGCTATACCCATCAATGCATAATAACCGGTCGACAAAAACAATCCCAACCAAATGAGTATTGCCATGATTATTGGCAATGGATAAATGGGCATCTTCCAGGGGAATGTTATAGTTTTTCTTTTTCTTAAGAGAATCAAACCGATTGCCCCGCCAATGAATTGAACCAATGCCCTCATTGCAACGATAGCGCTGATGATTTCACTCATCCTGAACAATAGTGAAAACACAAATGCTATCCCGCATAAAACCATGAGTGAAATATGGGGGAAATGCTCTTTTGGATGTACTGCTGAAAACATGCGAAAAAAAGCGCCTTCTTTTGCAGCGGCATACGGTATTCGTGAATAACCAAGGGTCACAGAAAACAATGATGCAAAAGCTATAAACAAAATCAGTCCTGTAGCGATTTGCGCAGCCAAAGGGCCATGCAATCGTTCAATGAATGTGCTTACAATAAATGTCGATTCCCGAGCTTCCTGCCAAGGAATAACACCCACAATGCTTAGATGCATGGCACAATACAACATGGCAATGCCGATAATGGAAAGAAAAATGCTTTTGGGAATAACTGTTTCCGGTTTGGATATTTCACCACCAAGATGACAAACATTATAATAGCCCAAATAACTGTATACTGTTTTCAACATGGCATGTCCGAGCCCCACGAAAAAGACAGAAGACATAAAACTCGGACCTTCATCAATTCCGCCAAATGCCAAGTCCGCATTGAAATGCAATCCACCGCTTATAATAAGCCATAGCATTGTCCCAACAACCGCAATCCACATGAACATTGAAATTTTACCGATGTCCCTGATATTTCTATACAGTAACAAAAAGATGAGAATAACCACAGACCCTGAAATCACCTTCTGCATAATGGGAGTTACTGGTATCAGATAGGAAGCATATTGAGAAAATCCAATGGCACCCGATGCAATTACCAATGGAGCTTGGAAAACAGTTTGCCAAATGAAGAGAAAAGACATGAGCAAACCCCATGAAGATTTGCCATAACTTTCCCTCAAGAATACGAAACTACCTCCTGCCTGTGGCATTGCTGCTCCCAATTCCGCCCAGATGCACCCATCGACAAGTGCGAGCAAAGCTCCGGCAAGCCAAGCAATGATGGCATGTGGACCATGCATTGATTGGATCACTATGGGAAGGACGATGAAAGGCCCTATGCCAACCATGTCAATCATGTTGAGGGCAGTGGCTTCCTTCAATCCAAGTGAACGTACCAAACCGGAAGAAGTGGGGGCAGAATTCATGAGCTCCATTCATAATCTTATATTGCAGTGCGCAAATTACGAAAGACGCAAGACTTGAGGCCATTTATTGAGATGAGACATCATCATATTTATCATCACCTGGCGAAAGAAATCAATGCTCGATGCTCCGGTATGATCATTACAGAGTGCTATAGCCAAGAAAAACATTGTGTAATTGTTCATTGTGAAACACCCGATGGCTCATTGCATGAGCATATTGAATGGTCCATGATACCATCAGAGCCAATATTGGCACTTAAAGATGGCGTTCAAAGAGCAAATAGAAATAGCGTCGACATGTTCCCTGATATCATCGGAAGAAAGATATCTTCATGTAGCAAGCATCCAACAGATAGAATCATATTTTTACAACTGACCGGTGCATGCATGATTGGTCAATTCTTTGGCGGATCAAATACCGCACTGTTTACAATTGATGCTGAAGATCGCTTGACAGATTTCATGAAGCGGGCACCTGTCAAAATTGGTGAGCCATATGAATCAACCATTTCTGCTATTCCAAGTCTGAACGATTTCCCCAAAGATGTTTCATTGTCTATTGCTTTGTCAAAAGCACGTAATTGTGGATCAATCTATGCACATGAAATACTTGATCGATACAATCAAGTTGGTGGCTTGATCGATGGGAATACAAAGCTTGCTGCATTGAATGATTATCAATATGAACAATTATTTCGTCTTCATGAAGGTTTGATGGATGAATCACTTCAATCAGACATGGCTTATATTCTTCGATTGAAGACAGGTGAAATTATTCCATCGACAATTCATGTTCAGAAAGAACAAGAAGTGATTTGGTCAGGACATTCATGGAGTCAGGCAATTCGAAGATATCGCGGAGTTCTAAGTAAAGAATCAGCAATTCAATCATTGAAAAAAAAGCTTGAACAAGAATTGAAACATCGAAGGGAAACACTTGAAAAACATGTCCACCACTTATCCGATGAAGCAATCTCACAGCAACGCATAGATGAGTCTCAATTGATTGCAACATTGCTTCTTTCCATGCCATATCCTGCATTACGTGTTCATGATGAACAGATATCACTTTCTCATGATGGAAAAAACTATACGATTCCAGTACAGAAAGGAAAAACATATGCAGAACATGCAGAACATTATTTCCGAAGAGCAAAAAGGTCAAAGGAACGTGATGCACAAAAAAGAGCTATGCTTCCAATGTATCTTCAACAATTGCAAGAAGTGATGCAATTTCAAATAAGACTTCCCGAGATTCAAGTCAGAAAAACATTGGAAGAAATGCAATTGCAAGTGAAAGCACAATCGGGAGAAACAAACAAAGCCAATTCAACTCATCAATCGCCATACAGGGTATTTGTATTATCTGATTCTTTTACATTGTATATTGGAAGAAATGCTCAAAACAATGATCAATTGACCGCGAAATTTGCTAAACCAAATGATCTTTGGCTTCATGCAAGGGGAGTGAGTGGTTCGCATGGAGTCTTGCGTGGCCCCAAAGACATTCCAAAACAACTATTGGAACAAGCAGCAGCTATAACTGCATATTTTTCTCAATCAAGAAAAGCGGGTTTTGTTCCTGTTGCTTATGCTTTGAAAAAGTATGTTAGAAAACCCAAGGGTGCAGGTCCGGGAGCCGTTTTCATGGAAAGGGAAGAAGTAATTCTTGTTGAACCGGCATTACCAAAAGGTGCTACAGATACTTGATCATGCATACATGAGGAATTCCTACTTCAGTGAATTCATCACCCAAGATTTCATAGTGTTGTGATTCATACCATTGTTCCACATGTTTCCTGGCATGAAGAATGATTGATTCAATGCCCATGTTCAGTGCAATGCTTTCTGCATGATTCATCAATGCACTACCAATCCCCATTCCCTGAAAGCGTGTGTCAACAGCTACTTGCCTCACTTTTGCCTGAATGCCATCGCGAGGAGACAGTATGCAACATGCTATCAATCGACCTTGAAACATTCCACCGATATGTATTTCCTTGTCTTCTCCATTGAGATCCTCTTCTGTCAATGTTAGATTCAGAGGATCACGCAGTATTGTTTGTCTGAGAAGTAAGGATTCTTGATATTCTGCATCGAGAGTAGTGAAAGTAGTATATGAAGTTGTAAGAGGAATTCTGAATTTCTTTGGCAATGCATCCACAATCAAATCATAAGAAATATCGATCAATTTGATAATGTCCTGATCTCTCATGTCTGCATGCTTGAAATGTACCGTGACCCAATGCCTTTTACTCATATGATACCCGGGACTAATGCATTCATACCTCTCCAATAAACCCGGTATATCATCTGATGGATGTTTTAGATTGATGGTTTCCATCGTTGTTGAATCCAATAAAGCAAACATTTTCCCCCTTATTTTCATGACCATTGTCGTTTCATCGAATGGATATGTTTCTTCTGCATATGGCTTTGCAAGACAATAGCCGGCGATTTCTTCAAAGGTCATATGTGCATTTCCTCAATTTGACTTGTGAATTCACTGCAAAACAATCAATTTACGCGGAGAATACCAATATCTTCAATGATCTGCCATGTTACTCTATAGCATTCTATTCGTTCTTTGTTCAATTCACTTATATGCCCAATCTGAAAGTCCGATCAAAGCAGGTCCGATGGTTACCCATGCTGATATGAGGCAAGTGACCATTTGGTTGCAAATGACCAAACAATCCGATGTGCGAGTTCAATATGCACCGATTGATGCATCCTCTGCCGAACAACATAGTATTATATATAAATCCGATGCGAATAATGGTCACCGTTTGCACATTGTGCTTGACTCAGTTGAACCCGGAAAGCGATATACATATTCAGTCAGCGTTAATGGTCAAACAATACGGAGCTCGCATCCACTTGAGTTCAGCATTCCGCCACTCTGGCAATGGAGAAGTGATCCTCCGTCATTTAGCGTAGCACTCGGTAGTTGTTTCTATGTGAATGAAGCCAAGTATGATAGGCCTGGAAAACCATATGGGAATGATCTCGGTATTTTATCCGGGATTCTTGGAAAGAAACCTGATTTGATGATTTGGCTTGGAGATAATGTTTATTTACGAGAGGCAGATTATACTTCGAGGATTGGTATTTTTAGACGCTATGAGCATACGCGTTCAATTCCTGAATTGCAACCACTGCTCGGCTCGGTTCATCATTATGCCATTTGGGATGATCATGATTATGGTCCGAATGATTCTGACAGAGGATATCTGTTAAAACAAGATGCTCGTGATGCATTTATGCAATTTTGGGGAAATCCCACGTATGGGAATGCTTCGAGTGAGGGAATGTATACAACATTTCAATGGGGGGATGTTCAATTCTTTTTGCTTGATAATCGATTTTTCCGCACTCCGAATAAAAGGATGACCGGTGAACGAACTATATTGGGTCAAGATCAAAAACAATGGTTGATTGATAATCTTGTATCCAGTAATGCAACGTTCAAAGTGATCGCCATGGGTGGACAATTTATCAATCCATTGCCACGATTCGAGAATTATGCAATATTCAAGCAAGAAAGAGATGAATTGATTGGATTGCTTGCCAAGGAAGGAATAACAGGGGTGATATTTCTTTCCGGCGACAGACATTATGCAGAATTGAGTGAATTACCTGCAAGTGAAAGTGGATTGAATTATCCGCTCTATGATTTTACATCTTCTCCTTTGACATCAGGTACATTCACTTCAGCAACCGAACAAGATAAAAATCCCCTGAGTGTTCCCAATACAGCTACATATGTTCACAATTTTGGCATGCTTGAATTTTCCGGAGCCGGAAATTCACGCTCTGTTTCATTCATGCTCTATGATAAATCCGGAAAAGAATTGTGGCGTATCAAAAAAACAGCAGAGGAAGTAGGTTCCAAGAAACGATAGGATTCTATAAGTAATGTATTTTTCAAGGAGTTTTCAGTTAAGTACATCATAGCTGTTACTTTTTGGAACTGATTGTGTCTTTGTTTGCGAAATTCACAACATTTCAAAAGCCAAACGTGATACAACCATTGTTGAATGCCATATTGTTTTTTTGTGTTTTCACATGCGTGCAAACACCTCCCGTATATTCTCGGCCGCTAAAAAAAATCATTGTCGACTCATCAAACAATCATCATTTGGATGATGCATTCTTTTATCTCCCATTGCCCATATCTCAAAAGAAAAAAGAAACTCAAATTCTTCGTGAATTTGTTCTCGAGCGAGTAAAGCCCCGAACATCTTCAGATATTGAGGCATTTGCAGATATTCTTGATTGGGTTCATTCTAGATGGAAGCATGATGGATCAATGAGCCCCTCCGGAATGTCATCACTTGATGTTCTGCAATCCGCTGAACAAGGGAGATCATTCAGTTGCATTGAGTATGCAAAGGTTTATACGGAAATTCTACATAGTCTGGGTTACATATGTCGAATCATCGGCGTGACACATGCTGAAATTGCTTATGGTGGTATGGGGGTAAGCCACACATTGTGTGAAGCATGGTCTGATGAATTGAACAAATGGGTTATGATCGACCCACAATTTGGCTATATGCTTCAAAAGAAGGGTGAATTTATCAACTATCATGAATTGTTTCAGTCATTGACAAATAAACAAGTATCAGCAATTGATATAATGATGATGGACGGAGTGAAGAAGTTGGTCAGGATTGATGATAAATCCGAACAGACGTATATCGACTTCATAAAAAGGTATATGGCATATATGATGTTCGACATGAAGGTAAATGCAAAGGAAGTGATGTATGTTTTGCCTTTTGGTAAACAAGAGCAATTCATGACAAGTCAAGGCGGAAATTCCAAACCCCTAATATTTTTGTCACAAGTCAGCGAAGCTTATTTCAATGTTAACAGAACGCATTTGCTGTTTGAATTCAAAACTCCTTCCGGTGATGTAGCTTCGATTGTTGCCTCTGATTCAGTCAGTTCTCAGGAAGAATTCAAGAAGTTGATGTCGGATCAGCAGGCAATCCCTGACTTTACCATTCATCTAACAAATAATGCTCCATGGTTTTCTCATTATGAAATCAATATCAATGGAGAGCAAACCTGGAATAAAGTTACCGGACATACATTTCAATTAAAGCTCCGAGATGGGAAGAACATGATCTCTGTGAGATCAGTCAATCAGGCCGGTAGAACAGGGGTGATTACTTCAATGCACATGCGATATCAATAAGCCAGGGCAAAAAAGAGCGTTGCAAATGCGACAATTGCCAATGCTATCATCCTGAGTCGATATGATGAGATGAATGGTAGGCCGAGAAATATCATCATCGCGCATGCAATCACAAGAATGCCTGCATCAGCTGGAAGAACGCTTACGATGCCATGCAATGGCTGGAAGAACCAAGCTGGTTCGATTCCAATGATTGTTGGAACATAAGCATCGGAAGGAGGGAGCAATGTCGTATCACCTGAACGAACAATGCCCATGATAATGATCAATACAACAAATCCATATCCAAAAACATTATTTGAATATGTAATTTGTGTCTGCAATTTCATCTTGATGTAGAATAACAACAACAACATCAAGGCAGGTAGTAACAAAGCATGGATGCTAAATAATCTTGCGATGAAATCTGTTTGAAATGCGCCTGAACTGAAGGATTCGAATGAGACCCCGAATGACTCCAATCCGGTTCTGATAAATCCCGAAACCACTGAATATGAGGTTGATGCAAATTGATCCCATGGAAGGATATACCCTGTCCAAGTAATCAGAGACATCCCGGTGCCAAGTACCAATAATAAGAACCACATACCTTTGAACAGTGTGGTGTCTCTCAGATGAACGATAATCATCAGAATAATTGACATAAGAATCGCAAGCAAGGCATGTGTGTTCATGCGATGAATCATTCGAATAATATTCAGTGGAAAGGAAGACTCAATGCTTTTGACTGACACAAAAGAGATTGTGGGTTTGATGTCTTGTTGCCTTGCTTCACGAAGAAGTAATTCCCCCGGCATTGCAAGCGTATCACCTTCCTGATCAAGCATTACTTTGCTGGGTATCTTTACAGTAGTTGGTTTGCCTTTATCGGTGAGAATCATGCTTGAAGAGGGTGTAAAATGCAGACTCAGCATGATCCCTGTAAGTAGCTCGATGAAGATTGAAAAAACAAACAATGATACCAGGATTCTCAATAGGTTGGATTGCATAATCGGCTGAAGGGAATTCAGCATTGCATCACCCCATTGAATTTGCATTTTTGCACGCATCGATTGCAGTCGTATGTATAATGGTGAAGGCATGGTTACAGCTTATACTTTGGCATAATCAATCGCATTTAGAGGCCAAGGATCGATTGATCGCAATGTTGGAAGAATATCTTCGACAGAATGAACCACATGCCACATTTTTAAATGCTCTTTACGCATGAACTGTTCATTAACGGTTTTGTTTAGCATGGCAATCAAATCATCATAAAAACCATCAATATTCGCTATGACAATAGGTTGATGTGCAAGTCCCAATCTCTTCCATGTAATCGCTTCAAGTAATTCTTCCAATGTGCCACAACCACCCGGTAATGCAACTATACCATCGGATTTTTTCATCATCAGAAATTTTCTCGTATGCATGTCTTCAACTTCTTCCAAGATAGAAATACCTTTATGACCCCATTCCAAGTTTTGCATAAATTGGGGTATGATTCCTATGACATGACCTTTCTCGGCTATCGCTCCGTCTGCAAGTTTACCCATAAGTCCGGTGCTTCCGCCCCCATAAACTATTTCCACACCTTCCCGAGCCAAAATGCCTCCCAAAGTAAAGGCCGAATCCAGAAAAATTGGCTTACAATGTTCGCTTGAAGCACAATACACACAAACCGTTTTGATAGAAGACATCAATAATTCCAAATTGACTGTAACTTTTGACAAATATACAGCGTTCTTCACACAGAATGTCAGGTTTTCATAACATTTTGTCAACACACTGATTCTATTTGATGGCAAAAATACTAAAATTTACCCTTATCTAGGTATGAATAGTGCTTGGGCACATTTTTTGCTTCGCTAAAGGTATCATATCAATTGCCATGTACGTATTTTTCTTTGTCGATTTATGGCACTGAAGATAAAAGATAAAGTGCTATATTTTAGAAACTGAAAACAGCTAAATATCATGAAGATACATTTACTCGCATATGTTCTCTTTGCACTTCTGAGTTTTGCCAATAGTGAATCGATTCATGCTTTGGGCAATGGGAAGCAGCAGCAAGCCAAGATAGCGGCCAATTATTCCAAAAGAATCATGACCGGTGGCATGTTTATGCCCGGCCGAGATTCCGCTTCGAATGCAATTCGTAGGGCTATTGTTGATACTTCCAAGAACAACCGCATCATTGGAATTCGTGAAGGTTCAAGTGGCGTTTATCAATTGGAATTGGATATCGCGGATAATCAACAAAATTTATCAATTGGGATATTCAATTTGCTTGGAAAGAAAGTGATTGATGTTCATCAAGGCGGAGAATTTGCAGGTAGATCCAAAATGTTCGACATCAATGTACAGGGAATTCCCAATGGAATTTACATGTGCATTGTACAAGGTGATAATTTTCGACTGGCAGAAAAATTTTATGTCTCTCGTTGAGGTCAATTGATCTCGTAAATAAAACCGTTCTTTCGTAACGGTTTTTTTTATGCCTAAAGAAAGCAACGGTTCATTCAGCAAACATAGACAGTACCATGAAACTCAATTTGATGCAAAAGATTTTACTTCCATCCGCATTCATTGTTTTCTCCTATCAACAGGTTTTTGCTTCGACTGGAAGTGTTGATATCATACCCCAGACTTTTCTTTGGATTGTGATTGCATTGCTTGTGGCCAGATTGGGTGGATTCGTGGAGAAGTTTGGTCAGCCTGCAGTGTTGGGCGAGCTTATAGCCGGAGCAATTATTGGTAATATGATATTAATCAATGTACCTTTTTTTGAAGGTATGAAAAGCAATGAATATTTGCATTTTCTTGCTGAAATGGGTGTTGTTATTCTGTTGTTTCAAGTTGGCTTGGAGTCCAATGTACATGACATGAAGAAAGTCGGATTCAAAGCATTGCTTGTGGCTAGCGTCGGTATTTTATTACCTTTTGTACTAGGTCGTTACATTGCCGGGCCAATGCTTATGCCCGGTTTGACTGAACATGCCTACTTGTTTCTTGGGGCAACTTTATCGGCAACTTCTGTAGGGATAACTGCAAGGGTATTCAAAGATTTTTCAATGCTGCATTCAAAAGAGGCAAGAATTGTTTTGGGAGCTGCTGTCATAGATGATGTAATGGGTCTTGTTCTACTGGCAATAGTTAGTTCCATTGTTCAGACTGGGACTGTTTCTATGATGCAGGTGGTTCAGACAATTGGTTTGTCCATCGCATTATTGGCAGGTGGAACAATCATCGGTGGAATGATTGCCAAACCCCTGAGTAAATGGTTGTCAGTATTGAATCCCGGTTCCGCCATGAAACTTGGATTTGCATTATCCGTTGGTTTTGCTTTCGCCTATATTGCTCACATGATAGGACTTGCACCGATTGTTGGCGCTTTTACTGCAGGGTTGATGTTGGACTCGGTACATTTCAAATATTTTCAAGAACCGGGATATGTTTCAGAGTTCAAACGTGCCGTTGGAGATGCTGATAAACAAGTGCAAGAAAAGGTTCAGATCATTGCCGAGGAGCATCATGAAAAACATATTGAGCATATCATTGAACCCATTGGACATTTTTTGTCTCCCATCTTTTTTGTCATGACAGGTTTGGCGGTTGATGTGTCTGTATTCATGAATGGTCAAACCTTGGTCACTGCTCTTGTGCTCACAGGAATTGCCATCATTGGTAAACTTGCTTCAGGATTTTTTGCAGGGAAGGGAGTCAATCATTGGTTGATTGGATGGGGAATGGTACCAAGAGGAGAAGTAGGATTGATTTTTGCATCTGTAGGAAGAGCATTGGGTGTCGTTGATATTACTGAATATTCAGTAATTGTTGTTGTCATCTTGCTCACGACATTCGTTACTCCACCGATACTAGGTTCATTGGTCAAGAACAATCAGACTTCATGATTCATCTGAGCGATGTCTGTTCAGGATAGTCTGCAAAAATTCACTCATTTGTTGATCCACATTAACCGGGATGCCATCTTTATTTACATCGCAACCGGCATTTCGTTTCTTCAATTCTTCTTGCCCTCTCGTGATATGTTTATGCACTTGCATAAACTCTTTCAGTAGGAATTGCTCGATCGCATACAGCTGCGAAACTACGGTACCCAATTCTTTTTCAGTCAAGTCTTCAAATGATGCTTTGTACATGTTCACATTCTTCACAGTGTCAACAAGAATACTAATCATTTCTGCTGAAGGATCACGCATTTCAATATTATTGACAAGTAATAGATGCTCTTCATCTTTCAATATCCCTAGTGCTTTCAGCAGGGTATGCAATTCTTCTTTATTGACTTTATATTCAATCATGTTTCTATTCCCATAATGCAGTTCAGGGTCTTTTGACGAACAATCCTTGAATTACTTGTTTTTTGCTTTCATAAGTGTCTCAATGGCATTCGTTGTCCTTGGCAGATTGGCAGATAGATTAACAGGCCCATCCTGAGTGATGAGAATATCATCCTCTATTCTGATGCCAATATTCCACCATCGTTTTTCACAGGGACTTCCGGGAGGGATGTATATTCCCGGCTCAACAGTGATGATTGATCCATTTTTGAGTGTTCCCATCGTGCCCGGATCATGGACATCGAGACCGAGATAATGCGAAGTTCCATGCATGAAATACCACTTCAATTGCTCTTCTTTTTCAATAAGGCCAACTTCCATCATGCGTTTGAGCAACACTTTTCTTGCGGCATTATGAGGAGCACGGAACGGATTGCCGACTTTTGCTTCGCTGATGGCTGAATCAGCAGCTTCGAGAACAATATCATACAGTATTTTTTGAACTGCTGTGAATGTTCCACTCACAGGAAATGTTCTTGTGATGTCCGCTGTGTAATTTTGATATTCGGCACCACAATCAGCCAAAACCAAATCGCCATGAAGAGTTGCTTTGCGATTGGAGGTATAATGTAAAATACATGCATTGTATCCAGAGCCCATGATAGAGGAATATCCAATATCCTCGGCTCCACCTTTTTTGAATGCAAATTCCATCAATGCTTCAAGTTCATATTCAGTGATACCGGGATAACATTCTTTCATCGCAAGAGTATGACCTTCCATGCTGATATCAATTGCTTTCTTCATCAATCGCAATTCATCTGAGTCTTTTGTTTCCCGAAGTGCATTCAAACTTGGTAATGTGGTTTTTACATACAGTTCCGGATAAGTTGACTGAATATCATCTTTGATGATTTTTTCAATTGACATTGGCTTTTCAGCCAATGGAATGGGAACGGATGCAGATGGTAAACCGGTAATATAAAGTGTATCAATTCCTTTGAGATTCTTCATGATGAATGAACGTAAATCTGCATATGGCAATATGCGTTCAATCTTCAGCATAGCTGCCTCATCAATACCCATCAATGCACCTTCCCAGACTTCTTTTTCAGTGTTTCGATGTTGTACGAAGAAAAACTCATGAAAAACAGTGCCCTCATGTTCAATTCCACCGGGAGCTATGATCAAAGCGGACTTCGCATATGGCATACCGGTCAAATAGAGGAAGTTGCTGTTCTGTCGATAAGGGTGATCCACATCATTTTGTCGATTTCTGATATCAGCAGATAGAGACAGAATAATGGATTTAGGAGAATGCGTTTGTTTTAGTGCGGTTCTTCGTTCTTTATACCGATGAAAGGGAATACCATCCTTATAGGGATATTCATAAGAGTATGATATCCCCGGAGGTTGTGCCAATACGGTTGCAAAGCATGTACTTAACAATATTAACAAAACATTCTTCATTGTATTACCTGAATGATATGTGTTCGAATTTGCTGTTGCGCATTGAGATATACAATGAACAATGTTCGTGATGATTGAGAAAAGAGAAACTGTCCTTCAGTTACTTGTTCAAACGGAATCATTTCACCATGCAAATTGAAGATATGTTGTAAGGTGATTCCTTTGGGAATATGAATGTATCCATGTGCATAATGTGGCAAGAATTCTTGGCCATTTGATTCATCTGTTTCAATGGACATTGCATTTCTTTGTTTAAACACATCTATAGAGCGTGATAATAAACTTGAATCTTCTTTTAAGAATGCATCTCGAATGGTGATGATAGGGTATGGTATTGAATCAATGAACCATGAATGCTCAACGAAATCGGTGTTCCCTTCGGAAAATGTCTCCGTAAACTTATATGCCTGCTTCCCCTGTTCACCCGGCAATATCAATACTCCTTTAGCGGAAAGCGTTCTTGTGCTCGATCTAAATTGATTATCTTCAAAGAATGATTCTCCCATGAACAAAGGAAATCTCAATAATTTGAATGACGAATTGAATATGTCCAATTCGAGTCTTCCATTATCATCGATCATCCCCAAACCACGAAACAGTAATAGTCCATCCATTAGAGAGTACACTTCCACAGCTGAAGAAGTGCTTCCTCCTTCCTTTGCAATCATTCGAAATGTATTGTTTGTGAATCTGGCATCAGGATCTGGAAATGATTGAAGATCATACACAACATCAAGCTGTTCTAGTGAAAGTTCTGAGAAATCCCACATAATGCCTATTCCGGTCTTGGCAATATCCACATCGGATATGTCATTACCGATATACATTTGCAAACTAATGGCTTTCGGAATGGTAAAGAATTCTCTATTCAAAAAAGTTTGTGCGGAAATTTGGGAAAAAACCGCCAAAGCAGTGAGCATCAAGGATAACAATGCTTTCATGAAGAGCCGATTAACTGTTTATATCGATGAATTTGCGTACAAATTATAAAAAAAGGAGGCATAAAGGGAGGCATGCAGAAAAGATGGTCATCATTAGCCATGAGTTTGCTACTGTTAAAAATTACGGTAAATTTGCATTGCAGCATTCACTCAAACCCAAGAGGACTTCCCATATCATGAATACAGACAGAAAAAAGGAGATTCGAGTCGGGATCGTCGCTCTCCTGTCTCTCATAGTCCTCATTGCAGGAATCACTGTGGGCAAGGGATTAATCGTGGGTGTTTCTCAAACCACTCTTTCATTTACATTTCCATCTTCCGGCGGTATAGAGATCGGAGCTCCGATGTTCATCAATGGAGTAAAACGCGGTTCTGTGATTTCCATAGACAATGTGAATGGCGGTGTTTCCATCATTGGCTCAATCGATGAAATCTCAGACATTCATCCGGATGCTGAGGCACGCATCAGCATGTTGGAAATCACGGGTGGAAAAAAGATAGACATCATCCCCGGAAAAGAATCAGGAATCATTGATAATTCCAAACCAATTGCCGGTACAATCACTGCTGATGCAACCGAACTCATCGGTATGATGGGGGATTTGGGAACGGATGCCAAAGTAACCGTGAAACGATTGGACACAGTGCTTTCTCAAGCCAATGCATTGCTATCTGATGGTATAGTCGTAAAACAATTACGCAATACCATCAAGAATGCGGATGAATTGATGACAACGCTCAATGCATTGATGGGAGACAATAAAGAGAATATGCGAATGTTGATTCGTGATCTCAGTGATCTTGCAAAGGATGCAAAAAATGCCGTTTCAACCAATGAACCAAAAATGAGGTCAATATTAACGAAGCTTGATTCATTGGCTGGTAGCGGACAACGCCTAATGGCTAAAACCGATACCGCACTTGCCGGAGTCACGGACTTGACAAAAGAAACAAAAGGCATGATGTCTGATATCAAGACGAATGGTAGTTTTATCAATAAACTCTTCTATGACAAAACTACGTCCAAGTCTATAGACACCACATTGCAAAGAGTGAATGAACTACTGCTTAAAATTCACGAACATGGCTTGAATGCCAATATTCGTTTGGGGACAAGGCCCTAAGCCATATCGTTTCACAAATAAATTTCATGCACATGGACGAATCGCAACAGTTACTCGGAGAACAGGTGGTGGCCGAGTCTACTGCTCGCACACTTCTGAATAAAGCACTCGATCTTCAGAGCAAAGCTTCATTTGAAGAATCGTGTGCCATTGCTCAACAAGCATTGGAATCCGCGCTAATCTCCGACAATCAATTGCTCATTGCTGAGATTTATGCACTTCTCGGCATGCTCAGCAATGAACTTGCTTTATTCAGACAATCCATAGAATTCATCAGAAAAAGTGGCAGTATTTATGAAAAAAAGGGGATGATGAAGAAAACCGCCGAGCTCTGCAATAAGCTTGGTGTGTCTTATGCATCAAACAGTGATTATACAAAAGCCATTGATTATCATCTCAAAGCATTGGGGATTTCCGAAGAACAAGAAAATGACCATGAAACCGCATTGAGTTATATGCATATCGGCAATGCATATAGCCAAATGTTGGAATTTGCATCTGCCCTGGATTATCAACAAACAGCACTGGCATTGGCCGAGCAGATTCAAGACAGACATTTGATCGGTCGCATACTCTGCAATCTCGGGGTTAGTCACAGTAATTTGGGGAATAATGAACAAGGGCTTGACTATATCCTGCAATCCATAGAAATTTTCAAAGAGTTGAATGATAAGCGACTACTGGCTCTCTTGCTGGCCAATCTTGCTCACATGTACATGCAACTCAAGAATTTTGACAAAGCATTGGAATACTCCAATCAGAGTTTGCATCTTTCTGAAGAAATGCATCATGTTTCTTTATTGATTCAGAATTTCAATAATCTCGGAATTATCTACAGCGGGCCTGACTGTTTATTTCGGGATATTGAAAAAGCAAAAGAGTATTTGCATACAGCGCTCGACATAGCCACAGAACATGACATGAAAGAAAAACTCATGTTCATTCATAAAGATCTCAGCTCTTTGTGGGAATATGCCGGTGAGTACAAAAAGAGTTTGGAGCATTTTAAATTACATGTACAAATTGAGAATGCCTTATTGAATGCCGATGTAAAAAAACAAGTGCAAGAACTTGAAACAGAACGGGTAAAATTGTTGCAAGAAAAAGAATTTGAAGAAGAACGTATTGCCGCTGCTGAGCGGACCGCCATATTGGAAAATATATTGCCTCCTGCTGTAATAGCAAGATTGTTGCAGGGAGAAAAAAAGGTACTTGATAAATTCATGTCCGTTTGTGTTCTCTTTCTTGACATCGCAAGTTTCACGGAGATATCAGAAGGATTGGAGCCCGAAGAACTACTGGATTTGATGGATTCTATTTTCACGGAATTTGATGAGATATCAAATCGACATGGACTCGAAAAGATCAAAACAATAGGTGATGCATATATGGCTGTATGCGGGGCCCATGTGAAGGTTGAACATCATGCCTTGAAGACCATTTATGCAGCTTTGGAAATGATGAATATCCATAGAGAGATCATAATCAGTGGAGAAAAGAAGAAGATGTGGTTTAGGGTTGGTCTGCATTGTGGGAATGTGGTTGGAGGAATCATCGGTGAAAACAAATACTCATATGATCTATGGGGTGATGCCGTGAATACAGCAAGTAGAATGGAAACCTATTCAGAACCAGGTCATGTACATGCAAGCACGGAATTCATTGAGGTTGTGAAAAGACAATCCGAAATCGTTCAAGATCATCCCGTCCCATTCATGATTGTCAAAAGAGAGCCTATTGATGTAAAGGGGAAAGGCATCATGCAAACTTATTTCATTGAGCCGGGTTGAGATATTGACTCGATTCGCACGCATCTTTCATTGATGATGCGATAATAAAGTCTCCATTCTTTGATGGCCAATTCATAGAGATCATCTTCAATATGCTTGATTCGTCTATATGGATGAGGTTTGGCAGAATCTCTCAGGATTTGTTCGGCATGTTTGATTATTTCGGCAACTTCCTCATCATTCTGTGTTTGTGACAAAACCTCAGACAACATAATTTCTGTTTCTATGTGATTCAATGTATCCAGCCATCCTGCATTTGCATCATGCCGCGCATCAGCATAAGGGATATACGGTTTTATGTCGAAAACCGGTGATTTATCCAGTAAATCAGTACCGCTCACAGCGATATTCAACCCTGTGATACTCTTGATGTTCAATACGGATATGCCTATGGAATTTGGGCGATATGGTGATCTTGTTGCAAACACTCCCCGTTTCTTCTCTCCTCTTGGTGGCAATACCATGGGTTTCCATCCTTTTGCCTCGTGAAATCCGTATATCACCCATATATGCGTGAACATCTGCAGATCAGTCAATGCTTGCTCAAAATCATATCCTTTTTCAAGCTTGATGATGCCATCAATTCCAAGTTCAGTATCCGGTTGACGAGGAATTCTATGTTTTGCATCAACAGAACAGTGGAAATAGCCAATGGGCTTAATCACCATATCATTATCTTGCATGTTCATTCAATATATATCGTAAAAATTCGTTTGAGCACCCGGTTTCTTTTGTTATCCAGAGGTTCATCATGCCAATTTATGAATATCAATGCCGTAAATGCGGAAAAAACTTTGAAGTATTGCAGTCAATTTCATCCGAACCATTGGGCTTTTGTCCTGAAGAATATTGTGACCAGGATGAAAAAGCCAAGGGAGAAGTCTTTAGAAAAATCAGTGGCGGTTCTGGACTAGTATTCAATGGTTCGGGGTTTTACTTGACCGATTATGTGAAAAAAGGTGATTCTTCCGAATCTTGATACAATTCTGCGTGAGATTTGAACGACATATGGCCCAAGGTTATATGTCGTTTTTTTTTCCACCATTCATCAGAATCCATGACCCAAGCCGTAATTTTGCATAGTCATTCAGATTTGATTCAATATTCAGGTGTTTTGTCATGAATATCAAGCAGATACTCCTTCGGTCCATATCCATCATGTATTCGATTATCATCTTGATGGGTTGCGGAGGCGGAGAGCAACAAACAGGTGGTGGTTTGCAAGAAGCTAAAGGAGGCAAGTTTAAAGGCGGAATATACCGGGCAAATGAAATGGCTGAATTGCGCTCACTCGATCCCGTTGGAGTAAATGATGCAACTTCGCATCACATAGCAGATCAAATCTATGAAACACTGTTGACATATGATGGTGACCTTAGACTTCAACCGGAATTGGCTGAATCCTGGGAAGTCTCTCCGGATGGCATGTCCTACACTTACCGTTTGAGAAAAGGCGTGAAATTTCACGATGATCCTTGTTTCAAAAATGGGAAGGGAAGAGAATTGACAGCACAAGACGTGGTATATTCATTCACTCGAATTTGTGATGCAAGAACAAGAACACTCGGTGCTGAGTATTTCAAGGAAAAAGTTCGGGGTGCCAAGGAGTATTATGATGCATCAATAGAAGCTCAAGCAAACAATGCACCAATCAAAGTGTCCGGCATTCCGGGTTTCGTTGCAGTTGACAACTATACATTTCGCATTGATCTCGTAAAGCCATTCGCTCCATTTGAGTTTTATGTAACCCTGGGTGTTACTCTCATTCATCCCAAAGAAGCCGTTGAAAAGTATGGGAAGGATTTCTTTCAGCACCCTGTAGGAACAGGTCCTTTCAAATTTGTTTCTTGGTCTCCTGAAAGAGAATGTGTTCTCACAAGAAATACTCACTATTGGGGTAAAGACAAAGATGGCAATCAGCTTCCTTATCTCGATGGCATAACATTCAGTTTCATGAAGGACATAACGAATCAATTCGTTGCCTGTAAAAATGGCAATCTGGAAGAAAGTTATCGGATTCCAAGTGAATTCTTTGAAGATGTAGTTGATCAAAACAAAAAAGTAAAACCTGCCTATGCAAACTATAAAGTGTTGAATATTCCTGCTTTGTCAACCCAGTATTATGGAATGTTGTATTCCGGAAAAGTATTCGGGAATATCAATCTCAGAAAAGCTCTGAATATGGGTATCGATAGATCTCAAATCAGAAAATTCGTGCTCAAATCTCAATCCGCCGGACCGGGCATTCATGGTCTTGTTCCTCCAACTATGGTGGATTATAATGGAACACAAATCAAAGGGTATGACTTTGATCTTGAACAAGCTCGCGCACTTCTTGCTCAAGCGGGTTATCCGGGAGGCAAAGGTCTGGAAATCACATTGCAGCTCAATAATGGTGGAGGTAGAAATCTTCAATTGGCAGAAGCAATACAATCACAATTACAGAAGAATCTGGGCATAGAAGTAAAATTGAAGCAAGTGGAATTCGCACGTCACCTTGACGAAGTGGATGCAGGCAAAGTTGAGTTTTTCAGACTTGGTTGGATTGCCGATTATCCGGATCCCGAATCATTCCTCAATTTGATGTATGGCAAACTGGTGCCCAGCACACCGAATCAGCCAAGTCCGATCAATCATACTAGATATAAGAATCCAGCATTCGATGTATTGTTCGAACAGGCTTTGTCCGAAACAGATAGAACAAAGCGCATGGAACTCTATCGCAAAGCCGAACAAATCGCAATCAATGATGCTCCCATGATGGTGCTTCAATACGATGAAGATTGGCGTCTGGTTCAAGATTATGTTGAAGGATATGTGACTAATGCGATGGATAAACGCATGTATAAATTCATTTGGTTCAATCCTGCAAAGATGCAATGATGATTGATGGTCAATTGATTGAAATACATCCTGAACCAATTCCAAAGTCCATTCTCAATATTCAAAAAAGAGCATTGAGTGCGGAAGACTTTCTGTCATTTTCTTCCGTGCAATTATTCCGCATCATCTATCATCATCAAGGTTTACGCATTGCGGGTTTTCTTGCTATTCCACCTGCTCAACAGAATGCTACAACATATCCTGCTTTGATTTTCAATCGTGGTGGTACAGGTGAGAAAGGTGCTCTGACCGCCGAGTCCGCCTCCATGTATGCAGTAACCTATGCCAGTTGGGGATATGTTGTGGCAGCAAGCAATTATAGAGGTTGTGGCGGAAGCGAAGGCAAAGAAGAATGGGGTGGGAATGATGTTCTCGATGCAGCTGCTTTGTTACCGCTCCTTAAATCACTTCCCTATGTGGACCATGATCGCATTGGATTGATTGGTGGTAGCAGAGGTGGAATGATGGCACTCATGATGCTGCGAACCATGCACGAGTTTCGTGCGGCAGTTACGATCGGTGCCCCCACAACATTTGATTCCATTCCAAAAGATTCATATATCTATAAAACATTCACACAGTTTCAAAATGCAAGCAAGGAACGATCGGATGAGGAGCTAAAACGTTCATCTGAGTACTTTTGTCAAGAACTCTGCAAGACGACTCCCTTGCTTGTATTACATGGAACAGGAGATAAAAGAGTGGACCCCATGCACTCCTACAGACTTGGAATTGCTCTTCAAAAAGCCCGTCATCCCTATAAACTGATCATGTATGAAAATGCCGATCACGTTCTTGCAGGGAGACGTCATGAAAGCAATCTGGAGATACGATCATGGGTTGATACGTATGTCCGTAAAAGACAAGCACTTCCGAAAGTTGGTCCGCATGGCGCATAAGGCAATTTTCAGTGAAAAACATTCGTGAAAATTGCGTATTTTTACACATCAATTTTCAATGATTGAATCTATCGTACCGCATTGCAGCGCGGGATCGATTTTCTTCACAACTACTACCAAGTACAATGGCAGAATCACAAGACGAACAGAATCTCAAAAGCAAAGGAAAACAATACTCTGAAGATAGCATCAAGGTACTCGAGGGGCTCGAAGCTGTTCGAATGAGGCCGGCGATGTATATCGGGGATATCGGCGATCGTGGATTGCATCACTTGATTCAAGAAGTGGTAGACAATTCAATCGATGAAGCACTTGCAGGATTTTGCAAGAAGATCATCGTAACTCTTCATAGTGATGGATCTTGCTCCGTCCAAGATGATGGACGTGGTATTCCTACCGGACCTCATCCTGTCAAGAAAATTTCAACACTTGAAGTTGTGCTTTGTACTTTGCATGCAGGCGGAAAGTTTGATAAGGGAAGCTATAAGGTTTCAGGAGGTTTGCATGGCGTTGGTGTATCCTGCGTAAATGCATTGTCGACAAAACTTGAAGCCACAGTGAAGAGAGAAGGAAAAATCTTTAGGCAGGAATATTCCAGAGGAAATCCAATGAGTGGCGTCGAGGAAATCGGCAAAGCGAAAGAAACCGGAACGATGATACGTTTTTATCCTGATGATACCATCTTCAAAACCGTGGAGTTCCGTGCTTCACGTGTTGCTGAGCGTTTACGTGAATTGGCATTCTTGAATCCCGAAGTGAGTTTGGTATTGGTTGATGAAGCAAATGCAACAACAGAAGAATATCATTATCCGGGTGGACTTTCAGAATTTGTTCGCCATGTCGATTCTCATCTGACCGCATTGACAGAAACCGTTTCCATTTCCGGTTCCGGAAAGAGCGATGTTGGAGCAGATACCATCGTTGATGTATGTTTTGAATACAATGATTCTTATAGCGAAACATTGCTATCTTATGTCAACAATATCAATACTATTGAGGGTGGAACCCATGTTTCCGGATTCCGTTCCGCTCTGACGCGTACTATCAATTCCTATGCTACATCAAATAATCTCACAAAAGCCGCACTTACCGGTGAAGATTTTCGCGAAGGTTTGACGGCAATCATCAGCGTGAAAGTTGCAGAGCCTCAATTTGAAGGTCAGACAAAAACCAAATTGGGTAATGGTGATGTTGAAGGGATTGTTCGCCAAGTAGTGAATGAAAGTCTTTCAGTGTTTCTTGATGCAAATCCAAAGCTTGCCAAGAAAATCATAGAAAAAGCAACGCTTGCCGCTGAAGCCAGAATGGCGGCAAAGAAATCTCGTGAACTTGTCCGCAGACAAAATGCGCTCGAGAGTTCAGCTCTACCGGGCAAACTTGCCGATTGTTCACTTCGTACAGCCGAAGACACTGAAATTTATCTCGTTGAGGGTGATTCAGCGGGTGGTTCGGCAAAGCAGGGAAGAGATCGTCGCTTCCAAGCAATTCTTCCGCTTCGTGGCAAGATTCTGAATACGCATCGCGCGCGCATCAACAAGATTTTGGACAATGAAGAAATCAGAACAATCATCGCTGCTCTAGGCGCGGGATTTGGAGAAGATTTTGATGCAGAAAAAAGTCGTTATGGTAAAATCATTCTCATGGCCGATGCCGATGTGGATGGTTCTCATATTCGGACATTGCTTTTGACATTCTTCTTCCTCAATATGCGAGATCTCATCAATTCAGGTCGATTGTTCATCGCTCAGCCGCCACTATACAAGGTGAAGAAAGGCAAGCAGGAATATTATGCATATAATGATCAAGAGCGTGATGAAATCATCAAGCGCATCAGAAAAGACAAAGCCGGCGCTGATGATGTGAATCCCGAAACAGTTGAAAGTACCACTGCCGATGGCATCAATATTCAACGATTCAAGGGTCTTGGAGAGATGAATCCTGATCAATTGTGGTCAACAACCATGAATCCGGACACACGCACACTCCTTCAAGTCAGCATTGAAAATGCTGCGGAGGCAGCTTTGGTATTCGATACATTGATGGGTGATAAAGTGGAGCCCAGAAGAGAATTCATCGAAAAGAATGCGCAGTATGTGAAGAATCTTGATGTGTGATTGAATCATGCATTGCTTATGAAAGGATATCTCATTTTTGAGATATCCTTTTTTGTTGAATGAGCTTGCTGCGTTCAAGTTCTTTTTTGAGATATGTTCCGGTGATGCTCTTTTTGTGTTTGGCGATAGTCTCAGGTGTTCCTTCCGCCACGATTTCTCCTCCACCCGATCCGCCATATGGTCCAAGATCAATCACCCAATCAGCACATTTAACTATATCAAGATTATGTTCGATCACAATCACAGTGTTTCCTTTCGCAACCAATTTATTGATGATGCGAACAAGATGCGTGATATCTTGAAAATGCAAACCGGTCGTGGGTTCATCCAAAAGGTAGAGTGTTTTGCCGGTTGATATTTTGGCAAGTTCCGTGGCGAGTTTTACGCGCTGAGCTTCGCCGCCGGATAATGTAGGTGCTTGTTGACCAAGTGTGATATATCCCAATCCCACATCATGCAATGTTTGTAGTTTTCGCTTGATGGAAGATAGCTCACTGAAAAAGTCGAGTGATTCTTCAATGGTCATAGAAAGAACATCTGCGATCGTTTTTCCTTTGTACTTCACCTGCAATGTTTCATTGTTATATCGCTTTCCGCCACACATATCGCAATTCACATAGACATCCGGCAGATAATTCATTTCGATTTTCTTCATTCCCGCTCCTTCGCATTCTTCACAGCGACCACCGGGAACATTGAATGAAAATCGACCTTGCTTATAACCGCGAACTTTGGACTCTGGAAGTTGCGTAAAGAAATCACGAATTTGCGTGAACACGCCTGTATATGTTACGGGATTGCTTCTTGGAGTTCTCCCAATTGGTGCTTGATCGATTTCTATTACTTTGTCGATATGCTCCAAACCCACGATGGATCCATAGGGAAGAGGCGAAATCAATGCATGATGAAAATGTCGGGAGAGTATTGGATATAATGTGTCATTCATGAGCGTGGACTTACCACTTCCACTCATTCCTGTGATGCAAGTCCATGTTCCAAGAGGAATAGAAACATCAATGCCTTTCAGATTATGTCCTGTAGCTCCCTTCAATGTAAGAGTATGCCCATTACCTTTTCTTCTTTCATCCGGTAATTCAATGTCATCCTCTCCGGAGAGATAGCGTGCAGTAGTAGAATCGGGAAATTTCAGTGTGTTCTTTTTGGTATATACATTTATGTCATCAGGTGAACCTTCATAGACAATCGTACCTCCATGCACACCGGCACCGGGCCCAATATCAATCAAATGATCTGCCTGTTCGATCATTTCTCGATCATGCTCAACGATTAGCACCGTATTGCCTAAGTCACGTAATTGCTTGAGTGATTGAATCAATTTTCCATTATCATGTTGATGAAGACCGATGCTGGGTTCATCGAGCACATAGGTTACGCCAACCAATTGTGATCCGATTTGAGAGGCAAGCCGAATCCTTTGAGATTCACCTCCGGACAATGTTCTTGCAGATCTGTCCAGCGAAAGATAATCCAAGCCGACATTCAATAAAAATTCCATTCGTGATATGATTTCCTTCAGAATCACTGAAGCAATCATCAATTCTCTTTTGGATAAACGTTTTGTTAAGGATTGCATATAGGCAATCCCTTGCGTGATGTCAAGTTTTGTGATATATGAAATAGTTTTTCCATCAATTTTCACTGCAAGCGAAGTATTCTTGAGTCTTCCACCGGAACATGTATCACATTCCACATCGCTCATCACCTGTTCCAATTTTTGTTTGATGTCCGAAGAAGAAGTTTGATGATACATTTCACGATAATGTGGAATAATGCCCGAAAATCTAACTTGCGCAGTGAACATGGATCGTGTTCCCGGCACCTGGATTTTCACAGTGTCACGAGAGCCATGCATAAGTATCTTGCGAATATTATCGCTTAAATCCTCATAGGGCATGCTGAGGTCAAATCGCAATTGCTTCGATAGTTGAATGATTTGATCCCACAATTGCGTTTTACGTTTTTTCCCCAGTGGTCCAATCGCACCTTCGGCAAGTGAAAGTTTCGGATTGGGTATGAGAAGATCTTCCGAGAAATCACTAACAATCCCCAAACCTTCGCAATCTTCGCATGCGCCGAATGGTGAGTTGAAGGAAAATGCATTCGGGGCGAGCGTATCATAGCCTGCTCCGCATTGAGGACATGTATTGAGGGTTGAATACAATGATTCTTTCCATTGTCCTGATTTTTCTTCAGAGAGAATCATCACGACAGACTCACCTAATTTGAGCGCGATTTCAAGAGATTCGGTCAGTCTGGATTCAGCATCAGCATTGATCATCAGGCGATCGATCATGAGTTCAATGGAATGAGTCTGATATCTGGAGACTTGCATTCCTTCTGTAATCTCAGTGATTTCACCATCAATGCGAACACGAGTATATCCTTGCTTTCTGAATTGCTCAAAAAGTTCTTTATAATGTCCTTTTCTGCCTTTAACGACCGGTGCAAGAATCATGATTCGCATGTCCGCAGGTTTTGTGAGCAGCATGTTCACCAATTGTTCAGTGGTTTGCTTATGAACAGGAATATCACATTCCACACAATGTTGAATACCGATTTTTGCAAACAGCAAACGCAGATAATCATAGACTTCTGTGACTGTTCCAACTGTCGATCGCGGGCTATTGCCTATAGATTTTTGTTCAATTGAAATTGCCGGAGACAATCCCTCTATGCTGTCGATGTCCGGCTTTTTCATCATGCCCAAGAATTGTCTGGCATAAGCGGAGAGGCATTCAACATATCGTCTTTGTCCTTCAGCATAGATGGTGTCGAATGCAAGCGAAGATTTTCCCGAACCCGAAATGCCCGTTATTACCACCAATTCATCACGTGGAATATCGCATGACACATTGCGTAGATTATGCTCTCTCGCACCTCGAATTGCAATATGAGTGAGTTCTTCAGGTTTATCGGATTCTGCAATGTGTTCCGATTTTATTGTTTTGTTGCGACTCATGTCGGGGTATATTTCTGGGATTATGGAATGTTATGCCAACAAAGCATGTTGAGTAGCGGTTCCTGTGACCTTTGAATGCGGTCAAATCCGTAATTTTGACAAAAATACGCTGTTTTTTTCGGTCTCATCTCAATTCATACTCAATGAGTGATTCTTTGTCCACATCCCAAGCCAAACATCGATTGATGGAAGATTCTTTGCGCGAGCTAGAATTCCCGATTGTCCTACAATTGATAGCGCAATCCGCTTTGTCTGACTTAGGCAAAGAACTCATTTTGAATGCGCGTCCATCCAATGACATTGCATGGCTTATGCTTGAGCATGATCGTATTGGGGAATTACGAGATTTATTGGTAAGTGGAGAAATATTGCCAACCGAAGGCATATCTGATATTCGAAATGCCGTTCAAAAATCAATGATTGCCGGGGGTTTTTTGAATGCTTCGGAATTATTGGATATATGTGAGGCCATGAGGGCCTGCAGATTGCTTGCTTCATATTTTAAGAATAAAGCTGAAACTTCACCGGTATTGGCAACATTCGGTGAAGGGTTTTATGAAAATCGTTTTCTGGAAAAACATATCACCGATGCAATCGATGATACGGGGTCTATTCGAGATACTGCAAGCAAAGAACTTTCGCATATCAGAAGAGAGATCGTTGAAACATCATCTCGGCTTCGTTCAAGACTCAATAAACTTCTCTCAAAGGTATCAGCTGAAGATTTGGTAACAGATGAATTCATCACTCAAAGGGAAGGTCGTTTCGTATTACCGATGCGTGCATCAGAAAAACGAACCATGCCGGGAATCATACATGGTGTCTCCAATACCGGAGCAACTGTATTTGTAGAGCCATCAGAAATCGTTGAAATGAATAATCAATTGTCCTTGCTTCTTGGTGAAGAACGCAGGGAAATGATTCGCATACTCACGATGCTGACAGCAGAAATAGCCTCAGATGCCACATTGATATTAGGTTCGACGGATGTACTAGCTCATTTTGATGCTCTATTTGCAAAGGCACGATATGCACTTGACATGAATGGCATGAAGCCGGTGATTACCAAAGATTCGGAAATAGAGTTACGACATGTCTATCACCCTTTGCTCTTTGCAAGACAAGGGAAAAAACCTATTCCGCTTTTAATTGAATTTGGATCCGGCATTTTGGGACATCTCATTTCCGGACCGAATGCGGGCGGGAAGACAGTTGCACTGAAAAGCATCGGACTCAATATTGCGATGGCTTTGTCGGGAATTTTTCCACTCGGGGAATGTCGCACAAGTCCGAAATCTCTTTTTTGTGCAATTGGCGATCATCAATCCATCGAACATAATTTGAGTACATTTTCATCCCAAGTGATGAGACTCAAAGACATCGTCGATCACGCTGACGATGCATCTCTTATCTTGATAGATGAAATTTGCTCAGGTACTGATCCGCAGGAGGGAAGCGCATTAGCCTCTGCCATACTCGATCATTGCATAGAGCATAAAGCAATGTTCATCGTCACGACACATCAATCTTCCCTCAAAAGTTATGCGCTCAATCGTAAAGAATTGCTGAATGCATCAATGGAATTTGATCCAGTGCATCTTGTGCCCACCTATACATTTCTCTCCGGCATTCCCGGAAACAGTTATGCATTTGCTCTTGCGAATTCCATCGGCATGTCCAGTGGTGTGATGAATCAAGCGCGTGAATATCTCGGTGACAAGCATTCAGAGCTAGAACAAAGCATTGCTTCATTGCAGGCATTCAGAGTGCAGGCAGAAGAATCATTGAAAGCCGCAAGGATGGAATTAGCCAAAGCACAGGCTTTACGTGAAGAATATGAACTCAAAGCATCGGACATCAAGAAGAAAAAAGCTGAGTATTTGCAATCCGCCAGAAATGAAGCAAAGGAAGTTCTTGCTCAGGCAAATGGATTGATTGAGCAAACCATCAAGGAGATTCGTGAGCAGCAAAAAGATGTCGGGGATATCCGCAAACAGTATGATGCAGTAAAACAGGAGCTCACCAAGAAATTGCATCATGCAGAAAAGACTGATCGAAATCAATCCGATGGATTTTCCATGGGTGATTCAGTTATCATTGGAGACAACATTCGTGATGTGGGCATCATCATCACGATGGATCAAGAAGCAGGTTCGGCTATCGTGGAGTTTAATGGCATTAAGTTCAAAACGCAATTGTCACAACTCAAAAAAGCAAATCGCGCCGATAAAAGGAAAGCTGAGTTTTCACAGAAATCGATGTCCACAGTGCTCAAACTCGATGCAAAAACAAGTATAGATCTTCGAGGTTTCCGCGCTGATGAAGCATGCAAAGATGTTGAGCGATTGCTCTCAGATGCCATTCTTGCCAATATAACATTGGTGACCATCATTCATGGAAAAGGCACGGGAGCATTGCGGAAAGCCATTCATGAGCAATTGTCATCACATCCCGCTGTCCGCTCATTCAGAAATGGCACCATACCAGAAGGCGGAGAAGGCGTCACGGTAGTGGAGATGCAATGATGGATCGCATCATACTTGCAATAGAAAGTTCATGCGATGAAACATCTGCAGCCATCATTCAGAATGATGCGGTACTCAGCAATGTGATTTCATCACAAACAATTCATGAACAATATGGCGGTGTGATTCCGGAACTAGCCTCCAGAGCTCATTTGCAAGCGATCTCATTGATAGTGGATAAAACAATGAAGGAATCGGGAAAAGAATATCATGATCTCACTTCAATTGCCGTGACCACACAGCCGGGTCTTGCCGGTGCATTGCTTGTGGGTTCATCATTTGCAAAAGGACTCGGATTGAAATTGGGAATTCCTGTGATTCCGGTTCATCATATTGAAGGACATATCTATAGCGGCATGATAGAGCATGCCGAATGTGATTTCCCATTCATTGCCTTGATTGTCAGTGGTGGGCATACCAGCATATTTCTTGTGAGATCATTTGGTGATGAAGTTATTCTTGGTAGCACAAAGGATGATGCTGCTGGAGAGGCATTCGACAAAATTGGTAAAATGCTTGGACTTGGTTATCCTGCCGGGCCCCGCATTGATGCACTCGCCAAGGGGGGCAATCCGAGGGCATATGTATTCCCGAGAGCATTGATGCATGAACAACACTATGATTTTAGTTTTTCAGGACTAAAAACATCAGTGAGATATTTTCTCCAGAGAGAATTTCCACAGGGCATCACAGATCAATCCATCATGCGAGATATTTGTGCTTCGGTTCAGGAAGCCATCATTGAAGTGTTGATTCATAAACTTCTTCGAGCATCCAAAGAACATCGCATCAAGAACATCATCGTTGCAGGAGGTGTCTCCGCAAATTCTCGTCTACGCGAGGCATTGCATGGTGCATCACTAAAAAGACCTGTCAATGTGTTTCTACCAAAGCTTTCCTATTGCATGGACAATGCTGCAATGATTGGTTTCCTTGGATCACTCAAATTGAAATATCTTGGTGAGGAAGCATTTCATTCATTACAATTCACCGTAAATCCACGTTCAATTCGAACTGCAAGGACATCATCATGAAACTTCAAGGAAGTAATATTCTCATCACCGGTGGTTCACTAGGCATTGGCAAAGAAACAGCAAAATGCCTTGTTGATGCAGGTGCTAAAGTCGGTATCACGGGAAGAGATGCAAGTCGTTTGAACGTAGCAGCTGAATATTCGGGTGCATTTCCAATTGTGGCTGATGTAACAAAACCAGAAGATATTGAGAGAACATATCAAGAATTTCTTGCCCATGCCGGCGGACTCGATGTGCTCATCAATAATGCCGGATTGGGAGCATTCCCAAACCTTCTTGATGCTACATTGGATCAGTATGAGCATGTATTCCGCACAAATGTGTTTGGTCCTGCTTTGATGGCACAAAAAGCTGCGGGAATCTTCATCAGTCAACAAAGTGGTACAATCATCAATATCGGTTCAACAGCTTCGCTTCGAGGTTTTGAGCGTGGTGGCATTTATGCTGCAAGTAAATTTGCTCTTAGAGCCATGACTGAAAGTTGGCAACATGAACTTCGAAAGCACTCCATTCGCGTGATGCAGGTGAATCCAAGTGAAGTAGCGACTGCTTTCAATTCCGAAGAGCGAATTGAGCGTATCGCTGCCGACAATAAACTTCGTTCTCAGGAAATCGCCTATATGATCAAGTCCATTTTAGAGCTAGATGATCGGGCCATGATCCCCGAATTTTCTGTTTGGGCTTCCAATCCATGGAAACAGTAGTGGTCATATATCATCAAAAAAGTAAATTTGGACTTCACAAACATTTGAATGCATGAAAGCTCTCATTTTATCCATTGGTTTCATACTTGGCATCCTGTGGGGTGTATATCCCGGATTGCTCAAACCACGACCATTATGGATGCGCCTCATACTCATCACATTGATGTCAAGCATGGTTTTCTTGGCTTTGTTTCCACGCATTGCCGGAACACCGGAAGATGTCGCATTGGTCCATCGCATGGGATTGCAAAAAGACATACCTGTTCTTTGTACAATTGATGCTTCAAAAGCAGAGAAGCTATCATCAGGTGAATGGCTTATACCGGTGCAAGGGAAAGAAGGAATGTTCATGCTTCGATTGACCGCAACTTCGCTTGATGGATTGGGTAATGGCAAACCAATCATTGCACACATGAAGCGTGGGAATTCCGATGCGGAATTGAGATTATCAAGCATCATTCACATTGACCCCTTCATTACACTACCATATATCGTTGGCCTTGAAGAGAGAGCACGCATTTTGTATTTCCATGTTCCAATGTCATGGATTGCATTTTTGGCTTATATCGTCTCGATGATCATGTCCATTCGCTATCTCAAAAATCCATCACCACGACTTGATATCATTGCATCTTCATCTGCCGCATTGGGCACGGTATTTTGCATACTTGCAACGGTATCGGGTGCGATCTGGGCTAAATTCAATTGGGGTTCATTCTGGAATTGGGACCCTCGAGAGACATCGATATTTGTACTATTATTGATTTATGCTGCTTATTTCATTTTGAGATCAGCAATCGAACAAGAGCATACAAGAGCACGACTCTCCTCGGTCTATGCCATCATCGGTGCGATTGCGGCAGTGTTTTTCATTTATGTTGCGCCTCGCATTTATGGAGGACTTCATCCCGGCTCGGCTGATGATTCAAATGCAGGACCAGTCTTGAGTCAGCAAGCCGGTACGCTCGATATTCTTAAGCAAATCATTCTCAGCATGGCATTTTGTTCATTCACGATGCTGTTTTTCTGGTTACTTAGTCTTGCTTCCCGGATTCGTCTTGCAGGAAGAGAATTACAATCTCGCATTCTTCATAAGGAATCGCATATATGATGTCATTTTTTGAACACAATGCCATTTATGTTGTACTGATCATCGCCCTCGTGATCTGGCTTGGGCTCGCATTCTATGTCAATAGATTGGATGGTTCGGTCAAACAACTTGAGCAACATATCAAGTAAAAGGAATTGAAATGAAAAAGCGATATATCATCGGCATGATCATAAGTTTGGCATTTTTAGTCATCGGCATCACCGTATTAGATTCCAGTAAAATTGCATATGGAACGATTGAAGCTGCACGTGAGACCGGGAAAAAAATGCAGGTAAAGGGAACATGGGTTCGTGATAAAGGATCCAATTATGATGCAGGACGGAATCTCTTTACTTTCACGATGAAGGATGAAAAAGGTGAAGAAATACAAGTTGAGTATCAGGGAGCAAGACCGAATAATTTCGATATCGCGGAAAGCATCGTGGTGAAAGGTCTTTTTGAAGATCAACAATTCATTGCATATGAAATCCTTACGAAATGTCCTTCAAAATATGAAGGCAATGCCGAACAGCTACGCAAATCCGGTATATAATCAAGGATCACCTATGCAAAAGCGCATTATTCTCATAGCATTGATACTTCTTCTTCCATTCACCTTTTGGTATGCCATGCAATTCGGTGCTTTGCAATCAGTGAGTTTTTCTACCGCAATGAATATGAGTGAACAATCATCAGATGTGGAGCAAGCACAGAAAGTAAAAATTGATGCCATTTATACCATTGTTGAAAATGATGGGCATGAACATCATGAAGGACATTTTCATGCGAAAGATCAACAAGGTACAATCTTCAAAGTGGAATATACAGGCAAAGATCCATTGCCTAGTTTGAAAGAAGGAATTGAGATTTCAGTATTTGGTCATGTGCATGGTGGCGAAGAACCCTATGTCCATGCTTCACAAGTGATTCTTCGTTAAGACTTCCGCCTTTTTTCACTGAGGGTGAATCCTACAAAATTCAAAGCCCATCTGAGCAATCCCCAAAATCCATGGGTGCGAATCAACATCTTATAGGACATCGGATGTCTTTTCGGCACCGTGCTCATCATGATATTATACGATTCCCACTGCATCGTATCACGAAATACTTCTTGAGCAATATGATTCGGTAAATGAGCAAGCACATCCATGAAGAGATTCATGGTTTCATTGACTGTATTTGCTGGTTGACCCATTTTGCCCTGAAGGAATGCTGCGAAATTAGACATGATCGCAACGCGTGATTCAAATGCATTGATCGTTTTGAGTGATGCAGCCGTGAGGTTGTTTGACTGCATAGCTTGATGCAGTGCTTTTGTCATGCGCGGAAGATTGCGAACAAATGATCCGAATCCGCAATAGGAAAGCGGCGAACTAAGCGCTGCTGCATCTCCAATGCAGAGTATATTGTCATCAGCGGAAATGCGCGCATTGCCAAGCGCTTTATGAGAATAGGATGGAATGATGCCAAAGAGTGGTCTGCCGATATCAAAATGCTCGCCCGGTTCTTTATATGAAGAAAGTTTCTCAAAGAACAATTCATATAAATTCAGAAGTGATTTATCGGATGGGGAATCAATCGCATCATAGAAAAAGAGATAAGTGACAAAGCGATCATTGGAACTTGGAAAACCTTCCCAAATGAGTTGTCTGCCATCGGGGAGCATGTCTTCTTTCGTGACGAGAATTTCGCCGACACTGAAATCAACTTCTCGCTCTCCGGTGCCTGTTTTGAAACCTGATGAAATCGTACCAACTGTTGGACAGCAATGTGTGAACGGCGCATTGGGATTCAGTGATTTGGCAATCGGAGAAAATGCACCCATGCCATCAATAAAGAGTGATGTATTGATTATACGTTCAATGCCATGTTCTTTGATCTTCACATGCGCTATTGCGCCATCAACTTCGATTGAAGTAAATTCCGCATTGTCCAAAATCACTCCACCATGCGATATCACAATGTCTCTTGCGGCAGAAAGAAGGGCATTTGCATCAAGGGCATTGTCGAGTACATGATCCATCCACAAATGAGGAGTCTTGATCGCAGAATTCGCATCATGGAATTTCACAAAACCACTACGATAAGTGCATGTGATGAATGATTGCAATTGTTCTTCGGTGAAGAGTCCGCAATCACATAAAACGAGTAATTCCTGATAGCTGATATTCCAATCGCGATGTGTGATCCCCACCCCGAATTTGTCGAATAAACAAACCGAATAACCATACACTTTTGCCATCAAAGCGGCATGTATGATTGCAAGTCCGCCGCCCCCATAGACAATGTCGAATTCTTTTTCGCCTTCTACCTTCTGAACATGCGCGATGACTTTTTTAGAACGTTCATTCACATTTCTCATGAATGAAGATTCAATAGTCAAAAGACGCTGAAACCAATAGGTACCATCTTGCATTTCTTTGAAATGCTTTACCGTCAACGGATGCGATGATTCATATCCTGAGAAAATGCTTTCATCAGGAATGATTTGGGCTGATGGAATTGCACAAAGTGACATAATGTCCGATAAAAAAAGGGTGAATGCATGAGCAAACACCCTTCATGAAAGAATAATTCACTTTCAGAGTTTCAGTTCGCTATACGGCATGTCGAAGGCCTCTGCAACCGCTTGATAAACGATTGTTCCGCTAACAGTATTCACGCCATAGTACAACTCGTGATTATCTGAACATGCTTTCTCCCATCCTTTGTTTGCAAGTTGCACAGCATAAGGAAGAGTTGCATTTGTAAGAGCAATCGTTGATGTGTAAGGAACAGCGCCGGGCATATTGGCAACGCAATAATGCAGGATGCCATCCACGACATAGGTCGGATTTTCATGCGTCGTTGGTTTGCATGTTTCGATGCAACCACCTTGATCAACTGAAACATCAACCACGACAGCACCCGGCTTCATGGTCGAAAGCATGTCTTTAGTAATCAAATGAGGAGCTTTTGCTCCTGCAATCAATACTGCACCAATCACGAGATCGGCTTGCTGAGCATGACGACGAATATTGTCCGGAGTGGACATCACGGTCATCACATTCTTAGCCATCACATCATCCAAATAGCGGAGTCGATACAGATTATTATCCATGATGGTGACTTTTGCGCCAAATCCTGCTGCAATCTTTGCTGCATTCGTTCCAACAATACCACCACCAAGTACCAATACATTCGCAGGCTCAGTACCGGGAACACCACCAAGCAATACACCGCGACCACCCATGGTACGCTCAAGATATTTTGCTCCTTCTTGCGGAGCCATTCTTCCGGCAACTTCACTCATTGGAATAAGAAGTGGAAGAGAATTGTCTGACTTCATCACAGTTTCATAGGCAATACAAATTGCTTTTGCTTTTACCATTGCTTCTGTGAGTTCACGGGAAGCGGCAAAGTGAAAATATGTGAAGAGTACTTGATTCTCTTTGATGAGTCCATATTCCGGCGCGATAGGCTCTTTCACCTTCATGATCATCTCTGCCTGACCATAGACTTCAGCCGCGGTCGGGATGATTTTTGCACCAGCTTTGATATACATGTCATCAGAAAAACCACTGCCGACTCCGGCATCTTTTTCAATAATGACTGTATGTTTGTTTGCAATCAATAATTCTGCACCGCCGGGAGTGAGTGCGACGCGATTCTCATTCGGCTTGATTTCGCGTGGAACGCCGATAATCATGGGGAAGCTCCTGAGTAAGTCTGAAAATGGTGGCGAATTCCGGATGCAGAGCATCGGTTTGACATAGTTTAAGTCCACAAAATTACCACAGAATCATGAGCTGTGGAATAAAATTTATGGGTAATTTTCCCCAGTTTTTCCACGATTTCATGAATTTCGGCTGATTTAGGCCGAATTTCTTATTTGCCGACACAATACTTTTCCTTAACTTTGTGTTCTCTATTGAAAGAAATCTGCGTTAAGGAGAATACAATGTCATTGAAGGTCCAGCTCGTTGAGCAAAAATATGTGCAGGCCGCCCATGAAGTTCGGAATCAAAAGAATGAATCCGGCTCATTCATCATGCCTGATTTTCGTCCCGGTGATACCGTAAATATTGCTGTTCGCGTTATTGAAGGTGAAAAAGAGCGCGTTCAGAATTTCCAAGGTATCGTCATTGCTCGCCGTGGCTCAGGAATCAATGCAACTTTCCGCGTTCGCAAGATTTCCAATGGTGTCGGTGTTGAGCGTATTTTCCCACTGTGTTCACCCATCATTTCCAATATTGATGTCGTGAAGCGTGGTACCGTTCGCAGAGCCAAGTTGTATTATCTTCGTGGCATGAGTGAGCGTAAGATTCGTCAAAAAACAAGCTGATACCACATACCAGACTTTTTATCGGCAGGTATCACAGCAATCGTGTACCTGCCTTTTTTTTATCTAATCAATACATTGCCATGTTGACCTATTCATCTTCCGGCGTAAACATTGAAGCCGGAGACAAAACAGTTGATGCAATCAAGCCCTATATTCGCCGAACGTTTTCTCCTGCTGTATTGACTGATATCGGGTTATTTGGTGGATTATATGATGGTCGATTTCCGGAACTTGAACATCCCGTCCTCGTGGCAAGTACGGATGGTGTTGGAACAAAATTGAAGATTGCATTCATGACCGGTATTCATGGGACTGTCGGCCAAGATCTCGTGAATCATTGTGTGAATGATATTCTTGCATGTGGTGCAAAACCACTCTTCTTTTTGGACTATTTCGCAACTGGTGCATTGAAACCGGATATTGCTGCTGAAGTGATAAAAGGCTTGGCACTTGCATGCGAGCAAAATGGTTGCGCGCTCATTGGTGGCGAAACTGCAGAAATGCCTTCGATGTATGCAGAAGGTGAATATGACATGGCCGGCACGATTGTCGGGGTGGTAGACAAACCAAAAATCCTCCCGCATAAAACGCTTGCCAAAGGTGATATATTGATTGGATTGGCTTCAACAGGTTTGCACACGAATGGATATTCTCTCGCGAGAGCCGCTTTGTTTCCGAAATATGATGTGAATCAACATATTGATGAACTCGGCGGAACATTAGGTGAGGCATTGCTAGCGGTGCATCGCTCCTATGCAAATCTTTTGCTTCCTTTGATTGACAAAGGAAATATCAAAGCTTTGTCACATATCACGGGTGGTGGCATTGTAGGGAATACAAAACGCATTGTCCCAGAAGGTTTGGAATTGCATATAGATTGGTCATGCTGGACCATCCCTCCGATTTTCTCCATCATTCAACAAGCAGGTTCTATCGCAGATGAAGAAATGCGCAAAGCATTTAATCTCGGTATCGGCATGATCATCGCTGTTGCGCCAGAACATGTGGATGAAATGATGCTGGCATGTGCAAGCGAGAAGCCAATAATCATCGGTTCGCTCAAGTAATTCTACGCTTTTGGGCAAAAAAAAACCCGGAATGTGGAATTCCAGGTGTGAGCATCGCGCGTGGCTCTCAGGGGAGAGATAGCCACTCAACTCATGTGCAAATTATGGCATTTTTGCGTACTGTCCAAAGTTTATTTTTATTGCTGTTCTTCAGGCACAAAGTCCATCACTTCCTGCACGACTGCATCAATGATTTCTTCTTCTTTGACGCGTCGAACGACCTCGCCTTTGCGATAAAGAATACCAACGCCTTTGCCTGCAGCAATTCCTATATCCGCTTCACTGGCTTCACCCGGCCCATTCACGACGCAACCCAAGAGAGCAATTTTCACCGGTTTTTTCACGCCTTTGAGTCGCTCTTCGATTTCACCCGTGATCTTGAATAAATCCACTTCGAGTCTTCCGCATGTCGGACAAGAAATAATCTCAACGGATCTTTGGGTCAAACCAAGTGAGCGCAAGATTTCTTTTCCAACTTCTACTTCTTTTTCGGGTTCATCAGTGAGAGAAACACGAATCGTATCACCGATTCCTTCTGCGAGTAATGTGCCAATACCGACAGAAGATTTGATTGTTCCAACACGAGAAGTACCAGCTTCGGTCACACCAAGATGCAAAGGAAAATCTGTCTTCTCGGCAAGCATGCGATATGCTTCAATCATGAGGCGAACATCAGTGGATTTTACGGAAAGAATCACATCATCCACACCGAATTCTGCCGCGATTTCCGCATGACGCATAGCGCTTTCAAAGAGTGCTTCGGGAGTTGGATAACCGTGTTTATCGAGAATATCTTCTTCCAGTGAACCTGAATTCACGCCCACTCTGATAGGAGTTCCACGCTCTTTCGCTTTTGTGAGCACTTCTTTGATGCGATCTCTCGAGCCGATATTACCGGGATTGATGCGCACTTTCGCAACACCTGCTTCAATCGCTTTCAGTGCAAAAATGTGATTGAAATGAATATCTGCTACAATTGGAATCGTTGTGCGCTTGACGATATCAGCAATTGCTTCGGCAGCTTCTTTGTCATTCACGGTGACGCGAACGATGTCCACGCCTGCTTCCTGACATCTCTGAATTTGCTTAACGGTTGCATTCACATCCGCAGTCTTGGTTTTTGTCATGGTTTGCACGCTGATCGGGGCATTGCCACCGACAGGAACGGAGCCGACCATCACTTGACGACTTATTCTTCTGCGGAAAGGTCGCACCACATAAGGAGATTCTGTTTGATTTTCAAGAATGGGGAGATTCATGCGTTTTAGCCAATAAGATATTGAATGTTAACCATTGGTATGGGTCAAATGTTCCGAGATTTAATCAAGTTTCTTTGAGACTTCATAGAGTATGCGTTTTTCTTGTTCGGTCAAGTTCGCAAAACCCTTTGCTGTGATTTTTTCAAGTATGATGTCGATTTCTTCAGTCGTGATTTCTCGTCCATCCATGAATACACCTGTTATCGTGCCTTTCGGCTCGGGTGGTTTCACTTCTTCTACGACTTCAACATAGGTTTTTTCAAATGGATAATCAATGATATTACTATAACTTGATTGCTGTTTTGAGCGACCGAATATTTTGTCAACCAGCGCATAAATCTTTAAATCATCGCCATGTTTAAGCATGATATATCCAAAAAATGCACCACCCAAATGAGCGAAATGTGCAACGCCGGAATTAGTTGAGAAGAGTCCTGAGAAAAGATCAATGCTGGCATAAATCAAGACAAAATACTTTGCTGGAATTGGGATGAACAAAGGAAACATCATGACGGGTCGATCCGGGAAGGTGAGTCCGAAGCCAAGCAAAATGCCCATCACCGCACCCGAAGCGCCGATGGTGGGCGCGCCTTCAAAGCCGGGAAGCATTTGCATGCCCAAATGAACAAGTCCGCCACCCATTCCCGCAATCAGATAATAGGTGATGAATCTTCTGCTACCCCAAATCATTTCAAGTTCAGCACCAAACATCCACAATGCGAGAAGATTGAAGAAGATATGAGAAAATCCCGCATGTAGGAATTGATAGGAAATCAATTGCCATGGCCAGAAGAGTCCGCTTTGAATCGGGTACAATGCAAAATATTCCATGATATAGGAAGAGAGCGAGACACCATTGAAAGCGAGCATTTCAAAAATGACAGAATCCAGCAGAAAAATCGCACCATTCAAAATGAGCAATAATTTTAGCATTGGTGGAAAGAGGGAAAAACCCATTCCGCGATTATTTTGATAATAACTCATAGACTCCGTAAGAATAACAATTCCAGGGCTTGAATGCCCGGAAGTGTCGTACCTTCCAAAAATTCGAGTGAAGCGCCTCCACCCGTTGATACATGGCTGACTGCATCTGCGAGACCCATTCCGGAAATCGCCGAAGCGGAATCTCCACCACCGACAATCGTGATGGCACCTGATTGTGTGACTTGTGCCAAGGATTCAGCAATCGCTTTTGTTCCATGCGCAAATGCGGGAATTTCAAATACACCCATCGGACCATTCCAGAGAATTGTTCGCGCATTGTCAATGATGGATGAGAATTCCGCGATGGTTTCGGGTCCTATATCGAGTCCCATCCAATCACTCGGAATCGACTCACATGAGGAATGCTGTGTATTTGCTTCGCCTGAAAAAGCATCCGCAATGATGCAATCGCGTGGTAAGACGATTTTGGAAGCAAATTCGCTTTCAAGTAATGATTTTGCTATTTCGATGCGATCTTCTTCGATCAAGGAAGAGCCGACTTCATAACCTTTTGCTTTCAGGAATGTGAACATCATGCCGCCACCAATGAGAATATGATCGCATTTGGGGAGCAGGGCATTGATGACATCAATTTTACCGGAGACTTTTGAACCACCGAGAATGACCACAAAGGGTCGCTCTGGAGTATTCACCGCATTGCCAAGATATTGCAATTCCCTCAGCATGAGAAGTCCTGCCGCTTTAACAGGCATGAATTCCGCAATGCCGGCTGTTGAAGCATGCGCTCTGTGAGCGGTTCCGAAGGCATCATTCACATAGACATCCCCGAGAGAAGCCAATGCTTTGGCAAATCCCGCATCATTGTTTTCTTCTTCTGCATGAAAACGCAAATTTTCAAGAACCAAGATTTCGCCTGCATTCATGGATGCAATTGCTGTCGCAGGAATCTCGCCGATGCATGCAGATGTAAAGTGTACGGGAGCAGAGACAAGAGTGGCAAGATGTTTGGCGACCACTTCGAGTGAATACTTTGCATTTACTATGCCTTTGGGTCTACCGAGATGCGACATTAACACCACTTTCGCACCTTGTTTCAGAAGGGCATTGATTGTTGGAAGTGATTCACGAATGCGCTTATCATCGCTGATGATTCCATGTTCATCGATGGGAACATTGAAATCCACGCGGACCAAACACACTTTATCTTGAACACTGATATCGAGAATTGACTGAATCATTGGAATATTCTGTGCTACTCAACTGAAAAATCTATGACAAAATAAGAACTTGCACAGTTCCAATCGGCATAATTAGCATGAACTCATGGCGTATTATCCTGCGATCCAAAATGTTTCTTCGAAATCCTCTGTTTATGCTCACGCAAATAGTTCAAAAATGTCTTCACCGCTGGGGAAGATAAAAGTGATAAAAACAGCCTTCGTCAAAAGTCTAATAAAACCACCGAGACAAATTTTCCAGCCTCACTACCAAACTCCGACCCAACATACTACTCCACGGTGACTGACTTTGCCAAATTGCGTGGTTTATCAACATCGCATCCGCGAAGCACTGCAATGTGATAGGCCAATAATTGGAGTGGAATAACGGCCAATGCGGGGGTGAGCATAGGAAGAGTGTCGGGAATATAAATCACATGATTCGCAACGGATTCAATATGCGTATCGCCTTCGGTTGCGATGGCAATGACTTTCCCTTTGCGCGCGCGGACTTCCTGAATATTGGAAATCACTTTATCATAAATATCATCTTTGGTCGCGATGAATACCACGGGCATATTTTCATCCACGAGTGCGATCGGACCATGCTTCATTTCTGCCGCGGGATAGCCTTCTGCATGGATATAGGAAATCTCTTTCAATTTCAAAGCGCCTTCGAGAGCAACGGGGAAATTATAGCCGCGACCCAAATACAAGAAATTGCGAGCATCTTGATATTCCTCGGCGATTTCTCTGATGGTATTTTCCTGCTTGAGAATTTCTTCGATTTTCGATGGAATGGAATCGAGTGCTTCGGCAATTCTTTTGCCTTCAATGGAAGATACTTTATTCATTCTTCCAAGATGCAAAGCCAAGAGGGACAATACAGCAAGTTGGGAAGTGAATGCTTTGGTTGAAGCCACGCCGATTTCGGGTCCGGCATGAGAATAGACGCCTGCATGCGTTTCACGCGCGATCGAGCTTCCAACAACATTCACGATTCCGAGTACAGTTGCGCCTTTCAAACGAGCTTCTTTCAGTGCCGCCAAAGTATCTGCGGTTTCACCGCTTTGAGATACAGCGATGATTACATCATCAGGATAAATGATAGGCGTGCGATAGCGGAATTCCGAGGCATATTCAACTTCCACGGGAATTTGCGCGAGGCGTTCGATCATGTATTCACCGACGAGTCCGGCATGCCATGAAGTACCACAAGCAAGGATGATGATTCTGCGCGCATTGCGCAATTCTTTTGAGACTGGGTTCAAGCCACCAAGTTTGACATTGCCTTCTTCGGTGAGTAAACGACCACGTAATGCATCGCGGAAAGTGGAAGGTTGCTCATAGATTTCCTTGAGCATGAAATGATTATAACCACCCTTTTCAATCGCATCCAAGTCAAATTCGATTTGTTCGATTTGCTCATCCGTGATCACATTGTCAATTGTTTTCGTGGTCACGCCATGTCGAGAAATTACCGCCATTTCATTATCAGCCAAATAAATCACTTGTCTTGTATGCTGTATGATTGCCGATGCATCGGAAGCTACGATGAATTCGCCATCACCAATGCCCACAACGATTGGACTTCCACGACGGGCTGCGATCATTGTGTTGGGATCATCGGAGCTCATCACGCAAATGCCGAAAGTACCTTCCACTTCATTAAGTGCAAGTCGCACGGAAGTTTCGAGATCATTCCCATTCGTATATAGAGAACCAATGAAAACGGCGAGTACTTCGGAATCTGTTTCTGAACTGAAAGAATAGCCATCCTTGATGAGTTTTTTACGGAGAGCTGTATAATTTTCGATGATGCCATTATGCACGAGCGCGATCTTGCCGGTGCTATCGGTATGAGGATGTGCATTCACATCATTGGGTTCGCCATGTGTGGCCCAGCGCGTATGACCAATTCCGATATTGCTGAGCATTGCACCGAGATCAAGTTTCTTTTCGAGGTCTTTCACTTTGCCCGCTTTCTTCTGAATCAGGAGATGTCCTGACTCATTCGTCACGATGCCGGCGGAATCATATCCACGATATTCGAGGAGTTTCAATCCATTGATGATGATGTCTGAAGCTTTTTGATGACCGATATATCCAACGATTCCGCACATAGAGTGAAGTCCTTCCGTGAAAAGATCCCGAAACCCGTGAAAGGGAAGGGATGATTGTGCAATGTGTCAAGTCCGTATATTTGAATGTCTGATGCAGTATGCAGCACCTTATCGGACAAAAACCCACTGCAAAAATACGGAATATGTATCAGACCCGCTTCAATGCTTCAAAAGCAGGAAGTTTTCACCATGATGTAGCATTATTTTGGACAAATCCGTGAATAAACCCTATTCTCACCAATTACAGGTGATCTTATATTTCTTGATGTTGATTGTTTTACCCGGTTTGGGAACAGTCACAGCCATTATTTTGGCCTTTCAGGGCTTTATTTCTTGGCAGGATGTGATTCTCTGTATATCGCTCACGATTTTGACCGAGCTTGGTATTACTCTTGGTTTTCATCGCATGCTTGTGCATCAGAGTTTCACGGCGAATCCTACTGTGAAATTCATTTTACTCATGCTTGGTTCAATGGCTTTGCAAGGAGCGCCTTCCACATGGGCGAGCATACATTTGAAGCATCATGCAAATACCGATGTTGAGGATGATCCGCATAGTCCGACATTCAAAGGATGGCTTCATGCGCATTGCGGATGGATTTTCACGATGAATCCGGAAGTGCATTTGCAGGCAAGACAAACCTTTGGCAAGAAATTTCAGCAGGATAAGATGGTCACCTTTTTTGATGCCACTTTCTTTGCTTGGTCCATGCTTGGTTTACTCATTCCATTTCTCATCGGCGGACTCAATGGTTTGCTTTGGGGAGGTTTTGTACGATTATTTCTTGCATTGAATTTCACATGGAGCGTGAATTCCATCTGTCATATTTTCGGCGGGAAGATGTTTAAGACAGATGATGCATCAAAGAATAATTTCCTTGTTGGCATTCTTGCCATGGGCGAAGGCTGGCATAATAATCATCATGCATTTCCCCGCTCGGCATTTCATGGTCTGGCTTGGTGGCAATTCGATCTTTCCGGCTATATCATCTGGATACTCGAAAAGCTCCGTCTCGTCAAACATGTCTATCGCGTACCGGAAGATATACTACAAGAAAAACTCATCATCAAATGATGCAATGCCTCACAGAAATGTGGGGCATTTGCTTATATATTCCCCTCATGCTTAAACTGTTCGTCGAGCGAAGCCGAGACGAGAGTCTGATGTGTATAACCACCCCCACCTCGGCTTCGCTCGGGGTACAATTCACGAATTTCATTCCCCTCTGCACGGAATAATCGATATATTTACAAGTCGCTATATTACAATGATTTACATCTTCATGAATGTATATTGATACAAATATGATACAAAAAAAGTTGTGGAAACTTTATTCCACAACTTTAACGAAAGGGGCAAAGGGACTAATCCCTCAGGCAACGAACGGAAAAACCAAAATTCTTATCATTGTAGTTCCTGTTCACTTTCGTATTATTATGGCCCAGATCACAATGCAAAACGTGATCTGTACTCTGCTCTGAAGAACTCCAAAAGGTACCATTTACATTACCATATCAATTACTTTTTTAACCATAATCCACAGTTAACTATCTCTCAAGAAGCAAGATCAAGGAATAAATCTAGCGCTGAAATAGAGAATTGGCATTATATCGATAGAGGTTTCTCGATTCGTTTTGTCTCAGATTATTCGGGTAACTTTGAAGATATTAGGTCATTTGAAAAATTTACAAATCCGGAGTTAATTAATGTTGACGGAATATTGGTCAAAAAACGAGAATTAGGTGAATTAAAGAATTTGTGGATTAATGATAATCTAAAACCAGAGATACCGATTGTATCAACACCGGAAGATTGGAAAAAATCAGGAATTGAAGGAAAGCCAGCGAGTTGTTATTATCAGTTTAAACCATCTAATCGACACATGGGTTTGTATTATAATTGGTATGCACTTTCAGCTATTTCCTTTGAACGATCAAGAATTCCTACAAAAACTGACTGGCTTGAGTTAAGCGCCGTTAGTTCAAACGTTGTTACTACAAGTAATAGTACTTCCATCTTTAATGGTTTGCTGGGTGGATATTGCGATGATAATGGTGTTTTTTTCAATAATGAAATACACGGATATTGGTGGCTAAATCCGGATACCAACAACGAAGTACAGTGGTTAACAAATAGTGGTGATTCGACAGGTGAGGTGTTATCTGATCCAAAAAAGAAAGGGTTTGGATTTTTTATAAGATATATCAGACTTCAATAGATATGTACGAGATGAAAACCATCTCCCCTAGTTACTCATAAGTAGCATATTCTATTTGTTAGGCAATATAAATTATCAATTATATAATGGTTAATCAATGAAATATATTTCAATACTCATAATATATATTTTGGTAAATATAAGCTATAAAAGTCGCGCACAGACTTGTAATCTAATGGGTATATATGAAGTAACTTTGGAATATTCACTTAAAAATTGGAAGCAGAATCTAAAGTCACTCTTTCTGGTTATGGGTGCTGATGAAAAAGGGGACCAGATTGAAATATATAATATTGTTATTGATACTAACAAATCAGTATCATTCGAAAAGAATAAACTCCATACTGAATCTCATAATAGAGTATTTCCTGAAATCATTTTTGTAGGTAAATGTAGACATTCAAGAACGCCTACTGGAATAGTAAAACACACTGATATTCATAGTCAGAACTTTAATTATCATAAAATTAGTCAAAAACCCCAACTACATGATTTGTATTATACATGCCCTCTTGATGTATTCTACTATGGAAATAATTACAGAGGAGGGTACAATAAGGTTTTACCAAATAGTAATAACCCTGTCATGCCTTTATCATTCTCGGATAATTTCAAAGATGGAGCGTATAATGTAAAAAGAACAGTATCAAAAGTACAATGGTCAGATAGATATTTGAATGATTTCAACAACTTGATAGATTTATTATATGATAAATCAAAATTACAAATACATAATGCAATTGAGAAGTATACTAAAGCTTCATGGCAACCATATTATATATATGTAGACAATCATAAATTAAATGATCATAAAGATAACCAGTTAGCTATTGGAGGAATCAACAGGAAGTTATTTTATGATAAAGCAACCAAAGAATTACACAGTAGTATAGATAGTATATTTATTAATCTCACAAAAGGAAGATACGACAGCCTATCAATAATATATTATAATCCAACACTGAATAACATAGTATTACCTTATGATAAATGTAGTTTAGTTGATAGTATACTCAATGGCGGTTATATTGGAGGGACACTAGGAATATTAGTTGATATTCTTTCAACTGAAGAATCATTTGACATTTCGAATGTTAAAACTAAAGTAGATATAGTTGAAGAGTCAATTGAAAGAAAAAGATATGAGTATCTTCAGAAAATACATGAGAGAGATAATTTAAAGGCTGAATTAGAAACAGCAAAAAAAGAACTTCAAGAATTAAGTATCCTCATTAAAGAATTAAGAGATATTCAATCTAATTTGTTGATGAAGTACAGAAACAAAACGGTAGTTATAGATACAAATAGAGAGATTAACTTATCACAAATTGATAGTTTATACTACTTCGTAAATTCTTCGGGATCAATGATAAACCCATTTAATCATAAAAACATAAGAGATATTCTGCTAAATAACATTAAACCTACTTTACAATTCAATACAGATAACATAACCAATATGACATTTTCATCTTTCTTGCATGATGAAGTAGCATATGATGATCTTGGAAAACTAAAAATAAAATTTAACTATTTAGAGAATCTATTATCCAGAGCGGAGAAATACAAAATAAACAAGGAAGTTAATCGAGTCCGAGAATATATTGAAGTAATAAAGGAAATTGTATCCAATTCAACAAAGCACATCAGATCATTTAGGGTTGAAACAGATAGAGAACTAGAGAGATTATTATTATCAAGAACTAGTAATATGGGAAGAATATTCCTTAATGCAATGATATCCAGTTATCAAGGCGGGAGATTCCGTCTGGATTCAGAGGAAAATAGATCTTGGAGTCGTGGTTTTATTGATTCAATACCTGTAAAGAAAAGGCCTCTTCTCATTTCAAATGGGCTAAGATATGCAAACCCCTCATTGCTAAATGATTCATTATTTATTGACAATACATTTCTGTACTTAATTTCCCCTCTGCTAGGTAATATTACTAGAGATAGTACTGCAAAGTTATTTGAACGCACTAGATATTATGAAATGAATAATCTACTTGATAAAGATATATTATCAGTTTACAAATATGGATTGTCTGCAAATATCAGTAACCACTTTGCAAGTCTAAGTAAATCAATTCTTCATTGTATCGATACCTTAACAAATTACACTTCAAAGTATGATGAAAAAATATCTGTATTGACAAAGAACAAAAGTTGGAATTCATATTCAAATGAAAGAGATTTTGTAGAATCGCTTGATGAATTCAAGAAATCACTAAAAAGTGATTTACATATCAATTCCCAATTGATATCCATAGATTCATTAGTCAGTACAATGCAAAAGAGAGGTAAAGTGTTTTCAATGTCTGAACTTGATTCACTATATGCTTTGTATAATTTAAAAGACAAAACAGTTAGTCAGTACATTTATTTAAAAACACTTGAGTATGGACGCGAACTTTCAAATGAAGAGCAGAAATATATTTGGGAAAATAAAGTATCAGATACTAATATCGCGATCACTATACAAGATCTAGATCTTATATCCACCTATTATTATAATAGAAAATATGGATATGGTCTTAGGGCGTTTGTGCATGATGTAGACTGGTATTATAAATTATCACCCTTGGAACAGAGGGATCGCTGGAGGACTTTAGTCTCAACAGACAGAGAAAATATACTTAGGGATGTTTTAGTTGATAAGATTCGTATATCTAGTGTTCTAGAAGGAGGTATAGCAGTGGAATTAGTTCGTACTGCTCCAAAACAATTGGTTACATATCTTCTTAAAAACACTGTTGTAATTGATAACTACTGTATTAATGCACTAAAGTTATTAATGGTAAACAATGAATTAAAAAATAAAGTACAGTTACAAAAGGATTCCATTAATCGGATTGCCAAGTATAATGAGTTACTGAAGGATATGATTATTAATAAAAGTATATATGATACAAAGTATCCACTCAATCCAGTAAATCTACGTACTGATAGTATCCAGTTACAAATATTAACCGAAAAACTTACAAATCTGAAAGTTATTCTGAGGTTTCTCGAGAAACAAAGGTCTGAAAACTTATTTGACCCCATAATTATTAAATCAAATATACCTTTGGTTATTGATACGAATATTTATAAAGTATTCGAAGAATATAAAAGTAGCCGTGGTACTTCTTCGATTTGGAATACTAATAGTATGAATCTTAAAAAGCATATTATTATTAATTATCTGAAGAAGAGATTACAAAAGATATGGTCTAGCTGGAGGAATGTTTCATATGATATTAATACAGGCGAATGGGTCCTTTTATCTACGATGGATCTTTATAATGAATGGCCACCGCCTGGTAATGCATGCGATCAATGTTGTGCTAGGATGGGATTTACTTTGAAGGATAACAAATTAATAGTGACTTCCTTTTATGTTTTTTCAGACTGTTACTAATACACCTCCCCCATCATTTACGACGGGGGTTCTGTTCAAGTAAACTTGCAAGCATACCGTGATCGTATTGTTGCAGCAATAAGTCAACTAGTTCTTTTTGAGAATTCTGTTTATCTCGAAGAAAGTTGACAATATATTCATGTGTTTGTACCCAAGAAAAACCACTATTTTTCATGCAATATCCTAATCAGT